>TARA_B100001121_G_scaffold98487_1_pt1 | contig 23574 bp, 21 predicted proteins | sample TARA_B100001121 | Tara Oceans TARA_B100001121 (sample SAMEA2622817) | marine metagenome | biome: marine biome (ENVO:00000447); feature: surface water layer (ENVO:00002042); material: "saline water (ENVO:00002010), including plankton (ENVO:xxxxxxxx)" | depth 5 m
CGGGTGGTATTCGCTACACGAGAGACGAAAAAGACTCCCTGCCATTGCAGCCATTTACAGCTAACTACACGCCTAATCCAGCTTTTAATCCTGGGAATTTAGTGTTGCCGGCCGTCACCGTTTCACAAGAGTTTACCCAAACCACACCCATGCTTAACCTATCGTATCGAGCGACAGACGACTTGATGGCGTATATGACCTTTTCGGAAGGATACAAGAGCGGAGGCGCAACTTTTAGGATATTCCCTATCTTCCCAGAGACACCACTCTATGGTCCTGAAGAAGTACAGTCATTCGAGGTGGGAGTTAAGTACGAAAAAAATGGCTACCGGCTAAATATGGCTGCTTTCGCTATGGACTACGACAACATACAAGTGTCTATTTTTACGAACGTGGCGCCTGTGATCAAAAATGGCGGCGAGGGAGAAGTTAACGGCTTTGAACTTGAGGCCTTTTTGCCGCTACCTGACAGCCTCTTCGTGGAAGCGTCCTTCAGCTACCTTGACGCGGAATACACTAATATTGACCCGGGTGCAACGGAGATAAACTTAAATTCCGAATTTGCTATGACGCCGGAAACCCAAGCATCACTGAGCATCAGCAAAGTTTTTGGCCTCAGCGGCGGCTCGGAGATCATCCCTCGCATCGAGTGGCATTACACTGGCGACAGATACAATGACGCGACCAACACAGTTGACCTCATGCAGCCAAGCTTCAGCCTAGTGAATGCTATGGTTGCTTGGAACAGTGCCGATGGAAAGTATGGTGTGACTTTAGGTGTTGAAAATTTAACCGATCAAGACTACCTGCTGGGTGGCTATTCAAACTTGATTGGTGGTCAAATGAACGTATTCCCAGCTTATGACCGACAAGTGTATGGAACCTTTAGATGGCAGTTCTGAAGCCACTGCTAAAGCGCATTAAGTCAGATATTTTCTTGGGAGCCAGCTGTAGTGCTTAAAAAAATGCTCGTTAACGGTGCTGCTCATGAAGTCGATGCTCCTGACGAAATGCCACTACTTTGGGTTCTTAGGGATGTATTAGAACTCACGGGCACAAAATTCGGATGTGGCAAAGCACAATGTGGCGCATGTACGGTTCTCATTGACTCAGTGCCAGTGAGATCTTGTGTTACTCCGCTAGCGGCAGGTATCGATAAAGAAATTACCACCATCGAAGGGTTGGCTTATCTACCCGAGTCGAAGCTTCAGGATGCATGGATAAAGCATAACGTTCCTCAATGCGGATATTGTCAGTCCGGTCAGCTAATGTCGGCAGTAGCGTTACTGCGCACACACCCGAACCCGACAGATGCAGAAATTGACCGCGGCATGTCGGGTAATATCTGCCGGTGCGGGACCTACCCCCGAATAAAAGAAGCCATCAAGTCGGTTTCAACAATCGCGACAGACTCAAAAAGTGAATCAGTCTAGAAGAGATTTTCTCGCCACTGCTAAAAACGGTCTCGTTCTTGGCATTATGGGGGAGTCTATCACCTCGTTTGCAGCGGGCTTTGATCAAGATCAAGCATTCTCTCAAAGCGACTTCCTCAGCATACTCCCGAACGGCGCTGTTAGGGTCTTCGTGGGACAGGGGGAGATGGGTCAAGATATCTTTTCTGGATTAGCGATACTAATTGCAGAAGAACTGAATACCCCATTAGAAGAGATTGAGGTGGTTGCAGCACCTGTTTCGGCTGCCTTCGGCAACTCTTTTTTTCCAGGGTCTCCGCAAATGACCGCGGCTAGTTCGAGCATCAAAGTTTTTTATATCCCATATCGCACCGCGGGAGCTACGGCTCGCCAGATGTTGCGAGCAGCGGCAACTGATCTGCTGAATAAAGAAGTGGAAAATATTGTTTTAACCGGCGGTGAGTTAATTTGCGACGGCCGCGAACGTATCCCTTTTAGTCGCGCATTACCCTTGGTTACCAATATGCCGGCACCCGATCCCGTCGAGCTAAAAGATCCAAGCGAATTCAAAATTATCGGTACCTCACAGCGAGGCATTGATGTCACAGACAAGGTTAATGGCACACATGGCTACGGGATGGACGTAAAGGTACCCGGCGCTCTGACTGCCGTTGTGGCTCATCCTCCATCCTTTGGAGCTCAGATTCAACACATTGATTCTTCTGCGGCGTTAGCGATACCGGGCGTTCGCGAAGTCGTTGTAATTCCGACTGGTGTGGCAGTTATTGGCGAAAACTATTGGGTGGCTGACTCGGGGAAAAAAGCTCTCGTGATTGATTGGGATGAATCCGCGGGACAGGATCTTTCAACCGCAAACATTGAAGAACATTACAGAGAGCTTGCGGTAAAGCCTGGCCAAGCTTTTACCTTTAATCCGATCCCAGGGATGGACTATCAGTTAAAACCCAGCTTGGGCCCAAGCAAGTATGCGCAAGAAAATGGCGCTGTGGTAATTGAGTCGGAATTCGTAGCGCCCTACCTCGCCCACGCTCCAATGGAACCGTTGAATTGTACTATAGTCGAGCATGACGGCTTGATTCATGTTCATACTGGAACCCACTATCAATTCGCAGACAAGGCCGCAATTGTAAAGACCCTTCAGGTTGAAGCCTCCTCAGTCAGACTGCATACGCTCCCTATGGGAGGAAGCTTCGGCCGGAGAGCCTGCCCAAAATCAGACTGGATTGTAGAGGCAGCTCAGATCTTTAAACACGCCCACACTGCGAGAAAAAGCCCCATCAAGCTTGTGTGGTCCAGAGAGGATGACATTACAGGAGGGTGGTATCGCCCTTTTGTTCTATCAAAAGTGTCTGCGGCGCTCAAAGAGGACGGCACCATAGGCTCTTGGGCACAACGCATCGTTGGTCAACCGGCTATTGATCATGACACCCTGAGCTTTATAGGGCCGGAGAAAATCGACCTCACCACGGTGGATGCAGTCGGTAATCTTATATACGACATACAGGATAAAGTCATCGATGTTCACCACACTGCAAATCTTGTGCCCGTTCAGTGGATGAGGTCCGTAGGACATTCACACAATGTTTTTTTTGTTGAGACCTTCATGAGTGAGCTCGCAGATAGGTCCGGCACTGATCAACTCGCATTCAGACTCGGACACATTAAAGAGGACAGGGTGAAACGTGTGCTTGAGCTGGCGGCAGAAAAGGGTCGATGGAATGGAGGCTTGGGCAACGATGGGATAGCCCATGGAATCTCAGTGCATGAGTTCTATGGTACTTACGTTGCCAACCTTGCAGAGGTAATCCAGGTGTCGGAACATCAATTCAAAATCTCAAAAATCGTTTACGCAGTAGATTTAGGAACTGTGGTCAATCCTGACGCAGTTAGAGCACAGATGGAGAGCGGCGCGGTACTAGCGCTTTCCTCCACTCTCTACGGAGAGATAGAGATCGAGGAAGGCACCCCACGCCAATCAAACTTCGACACCTACAGACCACTCAGATTCCACCAGTGTCCACACATCGAAACTCACATAGTGTCAAGTAGCTCACCGCCAACTGGAGCAGGTGAGACGGGAGTTCCCTCGGTTGCACCTGCTGTATGTAACGCCATTGCAAAGCTGCGAGGCAAGTATCTGAGAGCCCTTCCAATTGCTAAGCATGGAATAGAAATAGTGTGATCGCGATTAATCAGAGAACTTACTTTATGGCAAGTTCCTCTAGGACTGAAGAACCGAAGTCAGACGTCGTTACGACATTAAATGATGAGCTATGAACGGCAAGGTCCTGGGTGACAGTGCCTCGTTCCAAAACTCGAAACAACGCTGACCACACGCGGTCAGCCAGGTCTTCTCTATCCATAGCTATATGAAACATCAACGCGAGGCTGCCGATCATAGAATACGGATTGGCAATGTTCAGCCCGCACAGATCCGGCGCCGAACCATGTGACGGTTCAAAATACGATTTGTTGTCACCAACACAAGCAGATGGCATAAGGCCTAGTGATCCCAAAATTCCTCCGGCCTGGTCACTGAGGATGTCCCCAAACATATTTTCCATGACCATGACATCAAATTGGCGGGGGTCAAGGCACATCGCGGTTGCGGCTGCATCCACTAGCATATGTACAACTTCCACGTGGGGGTAATCCTGATGAATGTCTTGCACCACATTGTTCCAAAGCTCACTAGACAAGAGCACATTACTTTTATGTATGTTGTGTAACAGTCCTCGTCTACCTGAGGCCAAGTCAAACGCTGCGACGACTACCCTTCGAATTTGCGCCTCGTCGTACTCCAATGTTTCGCTTACGTATCTCAAACCGTCAGCGTTCACGCCCTGCGATTTCTCTCCGAAGTACAACCCCCCAACCAACTCGCGAACTATGATGAAGTCGACACCCGCCTCTAACAACTCGTTCTTCAGCGGGGAAAATTGCTTCATTTTCGAACTCAACCTCACCGGCCGATAATTTGCGTAGGTATCGTATCTTTTGCGCAGTGGGAGTATCGCGCCACGCTCTGGCCGAGACTCCAAAGGAATTTTCTGTGTTTCATTATGACCTAGGCCCACCGGGCCCTTAAGAATTGCGTCAGCGTTATCGCAGATTGCCTTCGTGTAATCCGGGAACGGATCACCGTACTCAAAGTAAGCCTGAGCACCAAGCGACCCAGACTCTATGTCTACGTCGAGGCGTTCGTCGTAAATTAGATAATCCAAGACCCTGAGTGCCTGAGCCATAATCTCCGGACCTATGCCGTCCCCAGGCAACACTGCTATTTTCATCAGAGACCTACCCCCTTTTAGCGACGTGTTACACAATAAATCGGATTATCAGCGACGAATTTTTTCACCCGTTCGGAGTCCTTCAAATGAATTTCCAAAAATTCGGCCGCAATTTGAAGCCGGTCAGATGATTCAGCGCAGCTCATCCGAATATAACCGTGACCATCTTCACCAAAAGCTTCGCCACCCAGGCAGGATACTCCAACTTCCGAATCAGCGGCCTCCAGTAGATAGGTAGCCAGTCCGTGAGAAGTAATGCAGTAACTTTTGCAATACTCTGATACATCTGGAAACACATAGAAGGCGCCGTCTGGAACAAGGCAATTCACACCGTCTATTTTTTGCAAGGCCCCCGCAAAGCGTGTAACCCGCTCCTTAAAAACCCTCATCCTCTCGTCGCGCTCAATGTTGCCTTCTCTTAGAGCAGCTGCGGAGGCAATCTGGGAAAATGGGGACACACAAGAGAAGCTAGTGTTTGCGAGCACAGCGAGCTTTTCAATATTTTGTTTAGAGCTGACACCAAAACCTACCCGCCATCCACTCATACTGTACGACTTGCTCATCGTGTAAACCGCCACGCAACGATCCAACATGTCTCGCTGGCCAATTGGACTGACGTGCTTGTCAGACCACGCCATTTGGTCATATGGCTCGTCACTGAATAAAAATACGTTCTCTTTACTCAGAATCAATGAGCAAATATCAGCTACATCTTCCTCTGTAGTTACGCCGCCAGTGGGGTTATGGGGGCTATTCAGAAAAATGGCTTTCGGCGACTCGTCTTGCTCGAGGAAGCGTTGAACGTCCTCCAGGGATGGTCTAAATTTATTTTGCTGGAGTAGCTTGGAAGTGATTAGCCTGCCGCCTCGCCGGCAAATATTAGCGCTATAAGTTGGAAAAAAAGGAGAAAAAACGAGTGCCCCATCGCCTGGATCCAAAAAGAGCTCACAAAAGAGCTGCTGGAAAATTTTGGCGCCATTACCAACGAGAATATTATCCTCATCGACCTCAGCCCCGTGCTCCCTAAGTACGTAGCGTGCAGCCTCCCTTCTGAGCTCACCAATTCCTTTGGATGACACATAGTGGCACTTGTCTGCCAGCACTGCTTCAGACCCCGCCGAGAGTGCTTGGGTGGAGCTGGGAAAGGGACTATCGCCAATTTCTAATCTGATTACGTCCTTGCCTGCCGCCTCCAACTCCTGAGCGCGCGCCAACACCGAGAATGCTGTCTCTGATACCACGGAATTCGCGAAGTGACTGAACATCTAGTTTTTCTTGCAAGATTCCTGTTTAGACAACCTCATGGCGATCTCGCATAAGTGTATCGATGAGGGCGTACAAGATTTTTCTAGCACAGGGCATCAAGTCGGGCACATAAGTAGCACCCATTCCACCTAAGCCCTCGGCTACCCTCTCGGGCGAGTTTTCCGCAGGCCAAGGCCATCCCAATCTGGCAGTGGGTATACCAAGTCGGCGAATTGCCGCGCCGTCTGTTTGCCCTCCGAGCAAGTCAGGATCAGAATATTCTTTTTGCTCTACACGCTCCCAACCCCGCCTCGCAGACTGAATTATCCAGTTATCCGGGTCGGTAGTGCCCCCCGGCACAGAACCGTACATTTCCCAATCAATTTCTATGTCAGGATTTTCCATACGAAAGGCCTTCATAAACTCGGCAAACTGCGCCTTTACCTCGGCGGGCGAGGTGCGGGGATTGATGCGGACGTCAAAGAAGATTTCGGTCGCCGCCGAAGGGAAGGCCGGGCGGTCCGGCCATCCCGAACGCAACGCAGAGATCCATCCGTCAGGTCTAACAACACCGGAAGTGTTTCTGTCAGTGTATTCTTGTAACCAACCCTCTAAAGCAGAGATCAATTCCGCCGCTGGCACAATCGAACTTCTGAACCCAGGTGTGCCTCGGGGCACTCCTGCGTATCCTAAAGTGCCGTGCACCGTAATCTTAAACCAGCCCATGCCCGGCTCTTCGTGATATACCCAAATCCACGGTTTCATTATGATACAAAAATCTGGCGCAAGCCCTCTATTTAAGAGATGCTCGATACCATTGGACATACCAGCATTATCACGCGACGGCACATTGACAGGCATTCCACCATCCGCGAACGCGATGTTTAGGTTACCCTTTAGTTCAATTCCTGAATCAATAACCGCGTTTGCTACTTCTGTCAAAGTCGCAACCATCGCCTTAGGATTGCTCGATCCAAGCCCGTAAACCCAGTCATCTACCATTTTGGCCTCTGGTCGCATATCTACCTCTTGTATCGGACCAGCCCATGGAAGATCTGAATCGTTGCCCTCCAAATGGGTGTCAATCGGCGCATAAAGTAGTAGCGTCGCCCCCGCTTCTCCTCCCTTCAACTCTCCCAGCACATTGCCACTGATATCGTTCATTCCCATATATTTACTGGGCAGCCCCATTTGATTGAGGTGCTTAACCATAAACTCCGATGCAGCTCGAGTCGCGCCGGTAGGACTATGAATATCAGTAAGGTCATGTAGGAGAGCCTTTAGTCTGTCGGCATCCAAGCATTTGCAACATGCTTCATAAGCTTTTTCCATCTCTGCACTCATTGGCATCGGTGTCGTCGGTTTCATGTCCTACTCCTTGTGTTCACCTGCTATTAATGTCGAGCAATCTTTAGGCAGTTATTAGCTTAAGAATTTCCAGTAATTTTTGATCCTCATTCGGCCGTCCGATCAACTGCAAGCCTAGAGGCAGTGATCCAGGGAATTGAATCATTGGGAACGCGGCGCATGGGACCCCCAAAGCCGTCCACATACGATTAAAAACCGGATCGCCAGTACCGTTTAAACCTCGCGGGGCGTAATTTGGCGCAGCGGGCGCTACTAGCGCGTCGCAACCGTCAAACAAGTCTAGAGACAGCTGCCTCATCTCCAATAGCCTGCCACGGGAGTCGTCGTACTCTAATTCGGAGATCGACCGAGCAGTATCTAGAAATTCCTTGGTCAAACTGCTCACTTTGCTTATTTGAAACCCTTCTAGAGACATCAGGCATCTTCTTGCCTCAAAGGAATGCACGATCTTATGGATCTTATTGAGGTCGAGAAATCGCGACTTTGGTTTAACTATTTTTAAATCGAAGATTTTCGTTGGGAATTTGCTGCCCGCAATCGCCATAGCGGCTCTTACGACAGACGATGCCTCAGCGATGTTCTGATGCTGGTATATACCTACCGTATAATTGGACGATGCTGCTACGGTTGGCAATAACGTTTCCCTTTCAGCTAATATCCCATCGACCAGTAAAGCATCCTCAGCGCTTCGACAAAAAAAACCAACCGTATCGAGTGTGGGTGATGTCTCTAAAACCCCGGCCCGACTATATCGATCGAATGTAGGCTTGAATCCAATCACACCACAATAGCTAGCCGGTCGAATAATGGATCCGGCTGTTTGTGTCCCCAGTGCCAAAGGCACTTGATAATCAGCAACAGTTGCAGCGGAACCGCTAGAAGACCCTCCCGGAGTATGTCCGGTGTTGTGAGGGTTTCGCGTCTTCCCGGGCTTGTATAGAGCAAACTCCGCAGTAACCGTCTTACCTAAACAAATACCACCAGCATCGCGCAGCTTTTCGACAACTGAACTGGATCTTGAGGAAATTTCAGAAGCGTACAAACTGCTACCGTATGATTTGGGGGTAGATTCCACCTCAAATACATCCTTCACGGCGAAGGGTATTCCGTGAACCAGCCCTTGCAGTGAATCAGCACTTAGTGCTTTAGCCGTCGAAATGGAGGCCACAGGGTCAAGGTAAGCCCAGCCCTCTACCTCGGAATCGCGAGTCTCGATTCTGTCCAAATGGCTGCGAACGATCTGTTCGGGAGAGATTTTATTTAAAGACAAGCCTTCTGAAAGTTCAGTTATTGAACAGGAGGTTAGGAGGTTAATCTCAGACATGAGTGCAGTGCAGTGCTATGCCGGTGGTCGATGTCCCCACATTGCCGGCGCGTCATAGGTTTTCACCGCCCAGTCATCTCCAACTAGCCGGCTATTTGCTCCGTATTCGATGCCGAAACCAGACGGCGTGACGATATAAAAAGACTGAGTATGATCATTGGTATGCTTGCCCATGCCCATCATTACTGGAATGCCTTTGTCTTGCACAATGTCATAGGCGTATCCAACATCATCGATGGAACTTGACTCCAGCATAAGATGATTGAAGTCGCCGCCTTTGAATGGACCAAAAGGAGGCATCACCGCCAACGAGTGGTGCCGTGGGTTGCAGTGGAAAAATGTTACGTCGAAGTGATTATCGCCCTCGTCCCAAATAATGTAATCAGAGATACGAAATCCAAGGACATCTCTATAAAATTGAACGCTCGCAGCGTAATCCTCTACAAAATAAACGACGTGCCCCAAGCCACATTCCGCAGTTCTATAGCCGGAGATTCCTCTCGCTGGCGAGTACGGACGCATTTCTAGCTTCGGTCCGTAAAATATTTCAGAAGCGAAACCACTGGCGGGGTCTATAAAGTTGTAGAGTTTCGTTACTTTCCTGTCACTAAGTTGCGCTTCACCTCCAAGTCTAGTCTCAACACCATTGTCGTTTAATTTCCTTGCTAAACCGTCCAAGCCCTCCTCGTTCTGGACTTCCCAGCCCACATACGACACCGTGTCAGTTTCAGCGGATGTTATCGAGAGTCTATGGTGCCAATCATCTAGGCGAAGATAAAAAGCGTCTTCATCACTTTTTTCTATGACCTCCATACTAAAGACGCTAACCGCTAAGTCTTTCCACGCCTCAAGATCCGTGGTGCTCACTCCTAAATAACCCAATCCGCTCACATTCATAACGACTGCTCCCCAGGATTTATAATTTCTACTCTGCCAAGAACTTCTCAGAAAAAATCCGCGTCTCATCAAGCCCTTTTGCCACCAATTCCTCTATGGCGAATGTTACGAGCCGAGAGGAACCACACACATAAGCTACAGTCTCCTCACTTATGTCTTCGGCGGAAATCGCCGATAGTGGATTTCCAATCCTTCCAACCCACTCCTCGCTTGGCCTAGTTAGCGAGATGCGTGTCTCTAAGTTAGACATCCATGCTTCCCGCAGTTCGAAAATATCCTCGCAAAATAAACTTGTTTCGGACCTACAACCAAACGACAACAATACCCTCGGCTTGATGCCGGGCAGAGTTCGAATCGTATCGAGCATTGAGATTATTGGAGCCAGCCCAGTCCCACCGGCAACCAATATGTGTTTCGCCTTTTTGTGCTCTTCTCGCAGTTGGAAGGATCCAAACGGGCCCTCCAGAGATAGGACGTCATCTACCTTGACTTCCTTCGCAAGGTAATCTGAAAAACGTCCATCCGGTACTACTTTAATAAAGAACTCTAACTTCGGTAGTCTCTCGGGGCAGCTGGACACAGAATACGAGCGGATTATATTGGTATCTGGAATACCCACTCGCATGTACTGACCAGGAGAGAAATCCATCCAATCTCCATCAGCAAGCTCAGTCGTTAACCTCACTACATCCTCTGCCACCCATTCAACTTCATCAACAAACACGTTGGCGTGCTTGGGTTCAGCAGCTCCAACGGAGCTAGGGTAGTCCAGAAAGAACTCGCAATCACCTTCAGCGTGGCTCGAACACAGTAACCGCCTGCCCTCGCTAAGTTCCGAGTCCAACAAGCAACCAGCTGAATCAACGATGGGGGGCGCAAGACCGGCCACGAGGGAAGCCACACAAGTCCCGCAGCTTCCACTTTTGCACTGACTCATAATAGGAAGCCCGGCTGCCAGCGCGTCGTCAAGTATCGGTGTGCCAGGACTCGACTCGAACTCTACTTTTCTGCCATCGGAAAAGGTCACCGAGACCTTATTACTGGATGTCTTATCAAGCATCGTTGGTTGGTCTGCAGGTTAAAACTCGACCTTTCTCACAAAGTAGCGCGACGGCACGCCCTCGCTAACATCTCGTAATCTGAGGCTAGATGCCTTGACTGAGCCATTTACGCCCACCCCCGGCTTCGCGATTCCCCTGTTACAACGAGAAGCTAATTTTCTCCATGTTATGGGTGACACGTCGGTATCCACCAATTGCTCATCATCCCACCCAGACCCGTCTCCATAAAAATCTTGCATGGACTCCCGAGCATATAGGTCACAATCATTGAAACCGTTTAATGCCATCGGCTCCAACACGGTCCGGTAACGGTATTTAAATTGCTCGACTTCTTCTGGGGTAGCGCAACGCTTGACCAGAACCTCCCAATACTCGTAAGTATCATCCGTAATCGGTACATACCACTCATACTGAGCAATATATTCCTCCGGCCAGTTTTCCACTAGTAACACCCCAGGCAAATAGAAAGAGGTGCGGTACATGCGGCCGTTCACTCCATTGACAGATATACCGAGTTTCTTATTTTCTAAAATTGGCTCCCATCTGTCGGAGAACAACCACTGCATAAGGCCGGTGGGCCCGTCGTCATCCTCAAAAGTAGTGATGCAATCGTTAGAAACAGGCCTAATGCCCAAAGGGAGGACCCAATTATTTGATTGAACGATCATATTGTCTTGGTGAATGAGTATGTGGGCATTATCAAAGCCGTTCTCGCAAGCCACCCGCCAATTAGACTCACCGGTTCTATGGATCCCCAGTCCGATCGCATCCTCGTGCAGAATGTGGGGGGCCGCAGGCCACAATGGGTGAGGAAATCGCTCGCTGCTCTCGGGAAACATCACCGGCAAATCATGCCTGAGAGGTGGTACATCCTCCAGAGGAAACTCGTCCTCGCGCACAAATACAAACACGATGCCGCAAACTTCATGAACCGGGTAGGTCGTAACGCCGGTGGTGCCAATCAGCTTGTCGTCGGGGTTGCCAACGATGGTATCCAGGTTTCCAGTTTTCAAATTAAAAGTGAAACCGTGATACCAGCAAGAAATCGTCTCCTTATTGAAGCACATTGGCTTTGCCGACATTCGAACGCCACGATGCACGCACCGATCTTTAAGAGCGTAAACCTGTCCGTCTACCCTGCGCAATACAATCGGAATTCCACATATCTGAACTCCCTCTACCTGGTCCTCTTGCAATTCGGAGCTGAAGACCGCGGGGTACCAATGGTTAATAAATCCCCACGCTGCTTCTTTGTAGGGTTCATATTGACTTTGGGTCTTTTGATCGTTCAGCCTTACGGAGGGTTTGGCGTCCGAACTATCTTTAGTACGTCTTCTTACAGGCTTTTTAGCCCGCACATCGACTACCTTATCTTCCTCTGGTGGGCTTACTTCATGGCCTGAAGGCTGTTGCTCATCCATCAAAAACCACTCCTTTCCTGAAATCTTGTCAACCGTTGATAGTATCTAGAAACTGGCAAACTACCATGTCGTGTTCCTCTGGACGCTCCCACTGTGGCCAGTGAGCGCAATCTTTCATGACATGCATGGAAGCACCGTCTATAAGCTCTGTTATCCGGTCCGCAGCGTCCACGCCGTGCACAGGATTCTTGTCGGTCCACATCACCAGCGCGGGGCACTTGATAGTAGAGATCTCGTTCTCTGTAAAATAAAAATCACTAATGTTGGGTGCGAACAAACGATCATAATATTCGAGAAGTGCCTTCTGAGTCCGCGGAATCTCCCACAACGCTTTCCGGAGGGCTACCAATTCATGAGTAACGCCACCTAACGGCATCAACCATTCTAATCGTTTTCTCAACAATTCCTCAGTGGGGTTCAATAAAGCATTCACTGAAGTCTCTCTGAGGGACTTCAAGTCACTCTCTCCTTCATGAACTTTCGCAGGATCCAACGCCATACCCCAAGTGGTGTTCAGAATCACGGAATGAGTTCTATCTGGGTAATTTATCGCCATGTCATAGGCTATCCAACCACCGAGGGACTCACCCTCGATGGAAGCCTTCTCTATCCCCATGTGGTTCATAAGGTCTATTACCTGATCGGTGAATTGAGCTACCCAATGCGAGGAAGAGCTCGGCGGATCATCTGAAAAATCTGGGGCAGACGACATTCCATGCCAAATGAAATCTATCGCGATTGGGCGGCACGATTTTGCGAGGGGTAACATATTTCTGGAATAGGTCTCTGCGTGCCCGCCGCCACCATGAAGCAAAAACAGCGGAACCTTGTCGTTTTTGACTTCAATTGCTCGAGTTATGTACTTACCCGTGTCGTAGAAATTAGTCTCGGTGCCGAGTAAATCAAGATGAATAGAATTCATTTATTTTTTTTCCCCCTGATGCGTAAAACCATCAATTTGCTATGAACGAAAGGGTGCAACAGCTTACACAAGAATTCTCGAGGCTGTTAATTTTCCCTAATTTAGCCCTCTGCGAACTAACTGAATATTGATTGATTTTACTTGGAACTTCAAGACATACTCAGAGGCGACAGCGTCTACTCGAATGTCCCGCCCGGAGTGAATCTCCTCTTGCAGACGTCCAAATTATTGCATAGTGCGCGAATCAGAATCATTGGGAACTTACTAGCGGAGGCTTAGATTGACATTAAGAGTGGGTTTAATAGTCCCCAGTTCAAACGTCACTATGGAGACTGAGATTCCTCAGTACCTATATCAATGTGCTTTATTGAGGGATCAGCGGATCACTTTTCACTCCAGCAGAACGAGGATGAAGCGAGTAACAGCTGAGGAGCTACGTCATATGGCTGCTGATTCGGAACGGTGCGCAAAGGAGATTGCGGATGCAAACGTCGACGCGGTTGCACACGCATGCCTGGTAGCAACCATGTTTATGGGAGCTGGCGCGCATAGGCAACTTGAAGAAAACATATGCCGAGTCGTTGCAGATGTCAGTAAGGCTGTTCCCACCATAACGAGTGCCGGAGCCCTAGTCCGAACACTAAGGGGAATGGGTGCGAGCAAAATAGGGTTAGTAGCACCATACAAGCCTGAATTGACTTCGGTTGTGGAAAGTTATTTGAGCGCTGAGGGCTTCCGTATAGTCCGATCTATCTCTTTATCAGAGCCTGACAACAGCAAAGTCGCCCAATTAAATGAGAGTAAACTAGTAGACTACGTTACATCACTGGGAGCAGAGCCGGTCGACGCGGTGATCGCTTCTGCATGCGTTCAAATGCCATCAATGCGAGCACTAGGAGTGGTCGCTTCGAATTTCCGAGTCCCCGTGGTGTCAGCTGCTTTGTGCACGGCAATCGAAATCGCTTCGCACTTAGACCTTGTGAGGAAAGATCAAGTGTTAAGTGATGTAGCCAAAGACCTTATCTTGGGTGCAAACAGCTGAGCTGGCACCATGAATACACTTCTCGCTTACGTTGAACATAGATAAATTGAGCTCTGGGTGACCTGTGGACGTTCCAGTAAAAGTAAATCTGGTTGAAGTCGGACCACGCGACGGATTTCAATCCGTTACCGCGTTTATACCTACGAGGGAAAAGGAAGAAATAATCCGCGGGTTACACGACTCTGGCCTTTCTAGGATAGAGATTACCTCTGTTGTCAGCGAGAAAGCCGTGCCGCAGTTATCAGACGCAAAAAGGATTATTCACGTTGGGAATCAACTCAGCGCTTGTCGATCCCAAATATTAGTGCCAAATTTAAGATACGCAGAGCGTGCTTTGGATTTTGGTGCAAAAAAATTGGTCTTCGTGCTCTCGGCGTCGCCAACACACAATCAGCAGAATGTCCGATTGAGCGTCGAGGAATCGGTCGCCCAACTGAGGGCGATACATTCGATACACCCGTCTGAGACTTCAATGCGAGTAAATATTGCTACAGCTTTGGATTGCCCATTCGAGGGCGCAATGTGCGTATCCAAAGTAACAAACTTAGCCAATGAAATATTGGCCATTTCTTCAAACGTAGAAATAGCGATATGCGACACCACTGGCCGTTGTCCGCCCACTAAAGTGACAGAGTTATTTCGCAGCTTAAACGCGCTCTTCGACTTTCAGGAATGGGTGTTTCATGCCCACGACACGTTCGGGACAGGTATCGCCAATTGTCTAGCGGCGTGGCGCGAGGGGGTTAACACATTTGACTCCTCGGTGGCCGGCCTCGGTGGCTGCCCGTTCGCGCCAGGCTCCAGTGGTAACGTTGCTACCGAAGACTTAGTTTGGTTATTTGGAGAAATGTCGGTCGATACTGGTGTGCATCTAGACAAATTAATCGAAGTGGCGAACCGCGTTGGAAGTCTGTCCACAGCCTTAACCGGAGGTAGAGTGCGGCATGCATTTAACAATAGACGAGAGCAAAAGGCCGACTGAACAAGCGAGCGAGATGAAGCAAGTCAGCGCAAAGAAATCATTATGGCTTCACCCACCTGTGCATCATTTGACCGCGATTGGTCTGGCCGGTGAGCCAGTTGCTCCCCTCATCGGCACTGCCGCAAAAATAAAAGCAAACTCGTAAACTTTGTCCTTTAACAACCCGGAAAAATCAAGGTTTTCCATGATGTAGATGCCATTTTCCACTAGAAACTTCTGGTGGTTTGGAGCGAACCAACGTGGATCTGGACTGGGTATGGCTTCAACAGCCCAATTGTCGGTACCTACCATTACAACCTTGCGCTCCACAACCCAGTCACCCGCCGGAATCGAGAGCCCTGGCGTGCCACTGTTAAATTTTGCGTTATCTACGCCCCACAGTGCACCCCAGCCGGTATGATAAAAGAGAGCGTCTCCAGGCTTGATGTCCTCCACTGACATACCTTGAGCCTCTAGCGCTCTCAGTAGATCGTCAACAGTAATCTGCTCTGATCTCTCAAGCATTCGCCCTCTGTAACCCGAGACGTCTATAAGCACCCCTCTGGTAAAGATCGGAATAGTCTTTTCCACCCCCAACCGTTGGAAGCCCCTGCTCGTAGCAATGGCTGAATGACTAAATCCGTTGTAATAGCGCAGCTCGTTTAGGTCCCCAGGCTTTCCAAGCTCCGTGGCCATATGCGCCAACGAGTCGAACTGGGTCCCATCTTGAGAGAGATGACCAGATATGAAGTCCTCATTCCACGCCAATTTATTTTCACCCATTGGGCCCCATGTAGGGGCGCCAGGTATGGAGAGTGTGTACTTACGTCGCCCAGGAGTTAAGGCAAACAGGGGAATATTTTCATCTAAGGTGCGTGATAAATCGAAAACTTTACCCTGGGATATCAGAGCGGCAGCCTCAAGGACTTTGTGCGAGCCGAGCCTGTTCATAGCTCCCAACTCGTCTTGCTCCCCCCATTCCGACGGCCACCACTTCTCTGGCAGAATCTGGCCAGTTGTGCTCTCGCCAAGCGCAGCTAAGGAAAAGCAAGCCAAAAAAAATGTTGTAAGAAGCCTCATCGCAGCCACCTCAAATCTCGTTTAATTCTCATCTAAGGGCTTAAAAGCGACCGCCTTTATCTCTATCAACAAATCAGGGTGAGGCAGCTCCCTCACTCCAACGGTAGTGCGAGCGGGGCCCTGCTCTGTGAAGAATTCTCCATAAGTCTCGTTGTACAACTCAAAGTCGTTCATGTTCACCAAGAACGCCGTGATCTCTACCAAGTCCTGAATCGAGGCACCTGCAGTGGCTAGTATCTTATCGATATTGTTAATCACCTCCTGCGTCTGCGAGCGAATACACAACACTCTCTCTCCCGACTCAGAGAAGCTAGACCCGGCAATGCTGTTGTCAGGTCGCCGAGAACTGGTCCCAGAAACAAACAACAAGTCTCCAGCTCTTTTTACATGAGGAAATGAACCTCTTGTGCGGGCTCCGCCATCAAGGGTGAATGCTTCGGTGCGGCTCATAATCGGGTGCTTATCCAACGTAAATCTCGACGTCACCAAGTCCAGCCACGCTACAACTCGCCCTGTTGGCCCCTCTAATCGCAATAGCTTCAGTCGCGGCGCCTGCCAAAATAATCCAACCAGCCTTCAGCACTACCCCGTGCCGAACCGTTAGTGCACTGAGTTCAACCAGAGAGTTTATGGGATGCCCGGATATCTCATGGGAATAGCCCATGAGCGGCGGCTTATCATCTACCAATAAAGTCATCTTGAGACTGGCGACATCGATCTTGGCAGACCGCCAATCACCGACAACAAAATGTGAGGACGATGAGTTATCGGCGATCACGTCGGGCAAAGAAAATTGGAAGTCTTGGTAACGGCTATCAATAATTTCCATAGCAGGGGCTATTGCATCCACCGTGGACAGTGCCGATGCGGGCGATAGCACATAGTCGACATCCTCCGCCAACCTAAACGCTAACTCTGGTTCAACCCTTGGATGAATTGTTTGCGCTATTGAAACTTTGCCGGAGTTCTGAATCTGCATATCTGAGGTAAGATGCCCGAAAATGACTTGATCCACTCCCATTTGAATCTTCTTCGCTTGCGACGTAAAGCCAACTTTAAGGCCGCAAATTTGCCCTCGCCTCTGCAGCCTCTTTGCTACTACACGTCTCTGTATTTGATAAGCTTCCTCTATGGTCAGTGAGTGTTGCAAAGTGATCTGGCTCGTAGCAAGAGCATTTTGCGCAGCAGAATCGAGTTTTGTAGCAAAAGTCTCTAGATCTAATTGCTGCATGTCATATCTCTCATAATTATCTCTGCCCGAATCAAAGATCGCCTGATATAGAGAGGCAAATATTTGAGGGCGGCGCGTAAAAATCCAAGGAGTGATGTCCCCCCTCGCGACCGATGCCAGACAGCTTTGTCCCGCCAAAGGGCGCCCGTAAATCTCGCCGAAACCAATCATTTATCCAAACCATGCCCACACTCAGTTGGGGCGCGACACGATGCGCCACGCGAAGGTCGTTTGTCCAAATCGAAGCAGCAAGCCCGAAGCTCGAGTCATTGCTCGCGGCAATCACCTCTTTTTCCAATGCAAATTTTTCTATGTGACAAACGGGTCCAAAGATTTCCTCTCTTACAAACCTTGAGTCTCGCGGTAAACCTGTAAATACGCTCGGCTGCACGTAGAAACCAGTATCTCTATCATCTCCGAAAAGTTTGGCTTTTCCCCCGACGAGCAAATCGGCACCTTCCTCGATGGCCAGGTCGAAGAAACTCAGCACCTTGTCTCTTTGATTACTGCTAATGAGTGGGCCTAGTGTTATGCCCTCTTTACCTGATTCCTCAAAAGACAGCCCTTGAACCGCCTTGGTCAACCTCGATAAAAAGGAGTCAAAAATATCTTGTGCGACATACACCCGCTCAGTGCAGAGACATATTTGCCCAGAGTTGGAGAAAACTGATCGAATAACGCCGTGAACCGCGTCATCAAGGTCCGCATCAGAGAATACTATTGCGGAGTTTTTGCCGCCTAATTCAAATGAAAGTGGCTTAACACTCCTTGAGGCTGCTTCCATTATTTTTGCACCGGTCGCTGAGGATCCGGTAAATGTCACGGCGTCGATTCCTTTGTGCGCAGCGATCTTTTGTCCCACTGACATGGGGCCGGTTCCGTGAAGGACACTAACTAGCCCTGCAGGCGCCCCAATATCTGCCACGACTTGAGCGAGCAAAGTGGCAGATGTCGGAGTATGCTCTGAGGGCTTGATAATTACGGCATTGCCCGTCGCCAACGCTGGAGCGATCTTCCAAGTAAGCAGAAGAAGGGGCAAGTTCCATGGACAAATCACGCCGACTACCCCATGCGGCTTCCTAATCGTGTAGTTCAGGGCCGACGGGGTGTTATTTGCAGTGGTGACAAAGCTGTCCGAAGTTTCTCCTTGAATTAAGGCGGCGAAAAATCTTAGGTTAGATATTGCTCTGGGTATATCTAGAGATTTGGCTTGAGAAATGGGTTTGCCGGTGTCAAGACTCTCAGCCTTCACAAATTCATCGAACCGAGATTCAATCCCTGCCGCGATTGCGAGAAGAAAATCGGACCTTTGCGAGACCGATACGCGTCCCCAGGCCGCCGCTGCCAGATTGGCTGATCGAACTGCACGATCTAAATGAGTGTCGCCCGCCTCTGCCACCCTATTGATGCGAGCGCCGTTGCGCGGATTAATGTTATCCAACCAAACGCCTGACTCAACAAACTCTGACTCTACAAAACTGAGCAAGTCGTCCAAGTCGCCGATACTCCCATAAGGGTCATGAGACGCCCCGCTCCTCTGCAACACGCTGCAGGATAATGTGCGTAATTAGAGTTGAAACTCGATTACCGCACCACCTGACCCATAGAGTGGTCCGTAGTGGTGCACTTCAGCCTTGGAATATTTATAGCCTAAGGCGCCGGAAAGAAACCCAAAGTGCTTAAAGCCCATGTCTGGTTTTGCCCGCTCGTTGTATTCGGGAACGAACGCCATCGCCTTTTCACAATTCCCCGAGCAGATTAGGTCAAGCATTTCCCTGTTCGCTGAGTCATCTGCTTCAGAAAAAATTCTGTCTTCCTCAGGCTTTATTTCCTGTCGAAAAAATGCTCCAGATAAACCGCCGACCCCTACAACGGCCACTTTTTTAGATTGCTCACGAGCGCTTTTGGCTACTAGTTCACCTATGGCTTCCGTCACTGACATATCGTGATATACGTTGTTGGATGTGACCACCACCGGTTTCCTCGGCTCGTTTAGAAAAGAGTTAGCGATGATGGTGCCCGTGTCGATTGGGAAAGCGTCGTAATTCACAGCTCTTGACTTCACATTGATTGAGCTACTGGCTTCAATGCAAGCATTTGCCAAATCCGCATCCACCAATATGTCGTACTCCAACGCACCAAACTCATGCCAGTTTTCATCCACATGCCTGCCGGCCACTCGATTCTTTGTTTGCCACAGTTGATCAAGCACGGCGATCCATTGCGTAGAGTAGACGACGATTGAGTCCGGACTGGCCGACACTAATGCAGCGCCCGCTGCTGACAACGCCCTCGCCATGGCATTCCACGGGGGATTACTATTTTGGATGCGGGGCAACGGCGAACCCGGCACAAGAAATGCTGACACTACACTCATCTCAATTTACCGCGGCTGCCGCCGATGCCGACACGTCCCACTCCATCACAGCATTGCCAGTGCCAATCACGGTTCCATATCCGTGCAGCTCGCCAGGGATATTGGGATACCCCATCGCCGAAAACATCCAAGTGAAGGCACCCGACTTCACTTCTGCGAAAGCCTCATCGATAAACTGCGGAAGCAACTTAAACACCTCATCGGTTCTGCCACAACGCAGTAGCTCAATAATTCGCATGTCCCAGAGATACCCATCGTAGTCGTGAGGATGCTCTTGAGACATGTCTTCAGGAACTGCTGGCTCCTCACTGAAGTGATAATGGCACAGTGTATTTGAGGCCAAAAGCACTGCTCTTCTGCCAGTGCTTTCGATGGCGCGTCTAGTCGCACCTCCGAGAATGTCCATTTCCTCTAAACCTTCTCTCGTGCCGAGATAGTATGGGGAATTATTGGCCGAAATACCCACTATGGGAATGTCCCATTGCGGCCTAATCATATGCAAAGTTGTGATGGTGCCGTAATCAACCCTAAATTCGGGGTTACGCATCATTTTCGTGGTGAGCCCTGCGGCTGATGCCTCTTCGCAACAGGCTTCGGAGAGCTCAACATCAACACTTAGCTCAAAAGAATACCTAAACAGATTGGGGAAGATAGGATCAACAGACTTGCCACTGAGGTTCGGCACCCCAAGAAAATGATGCCCCTGCTGTGTGACCCAATGCGGAGAATGAACAAGTAGTACATCCGGCTTGTACTTCGCCAGATTTTCACGAGCCCTTTCGTAGGCCCAACGCAAAGGCTCCCATCCACCTTTGCTCTTTGGCTCGTTTTGCGGGGGATTTTCGCCGTAAACTAAGTGAGGAGGGTGTGGCGCCAAGAATCCGGCTAATATCTCTCCAGTATTCAACCTTCTCTCCTTCATGACGCGATGTAAGAGCGTGCATTAATGTAAATTGATTTTCAAGACAAATTGACTAGGCTCTAACTTTAGAATCCAGAAACCGTATCTTCTAGTTGTGGAGAAGCTTTCACCCAGTGGCATGATCCAAAACAAGTTTGCCAAAATGGTGCCCACGCGGTAACTCATCGTAGGCCACTTGTGCATCACTGAGCGGCAGGACCGTGTCGATGATGGGGCGCAGACGCTGGGTTTCAAGGAATCGATTCATACTAAGGAAGTCCTCTCGATGACTTACAGTGATGCCTTGAATGGCAATCCACTTCGCTAAGACTGTTGAGATGCTCATCGAAACCTCATTGCCAGACAATACGCCAATCATGCTGACCCTTCCTCCAACCTTTAAGCAGTTAAGTGATTTCTGAAGAGTCTGAGCACCCCCAAGCTCAATTACCAAATCAATCTCCTCTTGGCCAAACTCGTCGATGACTTTCTCGTCCCACTCAGGGAACTCTGAGTAGTTGACTCCAAAATCCGAGCCTAACTCAGCGGCGCGTGCCAATTTCTCATCACTGCTTGAAATGACAGTGACCCTCGCACCGACCGCCTTGGCAAGTTGAATAGCAAAAATCGCCACTCCGCCAGTGCCCTGTATCAATACATGTTGCCCTGGACGCAAACCCCCTCGCGTGAATAAAGCTGCCCAAGCAGTCAGGGCGGCGCATGGCAGTGTGGAAGCCTCTAAGGATGACATGTGCTTGGGTGTTGGGACCCATGCACTAGCCGGCAGTGTTACAAATTTCGTCAACAGTCCATCTAAGTTACACCCCAGGGTTGCCCGATGATTCGTAGCTGATGCCGGCCCAGATTCCCAAAAGGGGTAGAAACACGAGGTGACCGGCTGCCCCGCTGTTAGATCCGAGACATTCGCGCCAACCTCAACAATCTTTCCAGCACCATCCGAAAGGGGGATTACGCCACTACGAGAAGGATAAAACCCCGCTCGAATAGCTATATCGCGATAATTCACTGAAGAGGCTTCAACCTCGACCAAAACTTCGCCGGATCCCGGTAAACTGGGCTCTGCCGTCTCTGATCGCAGAACCCCATCAACCATTCGATAAACCAAACTCATAGGCGTTTACCCTCCAACAATTCTCTACCCTATTCCTGTAAGAACTGCTCTACCAGTACACGAAACCTCTCAGGATGCTCGATTTGCGTCCAGTGGCCACATCGACCTATGGAATGCAATTGCGAATTGAGCAGATGGCTATGTAAGTGCCAAGAGCACATTGGGTCTACAACCCGATCGTCCCTGCCATGAATAATCAGCACTTCGTTTGCTATGCTCTGAAGTGCAGCGACGGGCAGAGCTTGTGCATCCAGCCACCGCTGAAAGGGTGGCGTGAAAACTTTTTCAAAGGTCTCTTGGGCACCTTCTCTGATAGTCGCTTTGTACCTGAGCTCCGCCAACTCGTCGGTGACAATACTCCGGTCGTAAGCCATGACGTCCAAGATGGACTTCATGTTCTCAACCGAGGGTTTGTATCCCCACAAGAGTTCAAGGTTTTCATTGACTTTGGACGGCCAACCACCTGGACCCATTAAAACGAGTTTGTCGCAGAGATTGGGATGCTCGTATGCTAACCACAGCGCTAACGCGCCTCCGAATGAGTTGCCAACGAAATGAGATTTGGAAAGTTCGAGATGTTCGAGCAACGCTCGCAGTTGATCAACCCAACTAGACATAAATTTGAATTCAAATTGCTCTGGGGTCTGGGTGAATCCAAAACCCACGAGATCAGGTGCAATAACCCTGTAGTTTTTCGAGAGCTTTGGAATCAAATTTCGCCAGTTGGCCCAAGCTGATACACCTGCCCCTGACCCGTGGAGCAGTACCACCGTATGCCCTTCACCCTCATCGTGAAAATTTGTCAAAAACCCGCAAGTTTCAGCAGCTTTGCCTATTTCATCCATATCCGCATTTCCTGTTTAGCCAAGTCCTGACTTTCATCGTCTTAAGAAAGCGTCATCACTAATAACTTCTGGGCCGGGATAGGCAACCTTGCTGTGAGCAATCCCCAATTCTACGAGGTTCTCGCAAACTTTAAGCGCGATCAGCCCAGGGTTCAGAATCGGAACCTCAAGTTTACTGACTAAATAATTGTGCGACTGATGCATAGTTGTCGACCCCAAGATCAGCGTATCGGCCCCGTCATTGTCGATAGCAGCTCTCGCTTCTCGCTCCAACAACTCAAACACGACGTCTTCTTTGCCTGAGAGAAGCTCCTGCGCATCAGGTCGCACCTCTATGGCTCTGATCGAGGCAAGGCGCGTCTGAACACCAAGATCTCGTACTACCTTTTTATAAAGGGGGAACCATTGCTTCCACATAGTTAATACCGTGAAAGTCTCGCCCAACATTAGTGCGTAACAGAAACTAGCTTGAGCAGGCCCAACGACTGGTATCGACAGTCTAGACCTCAGAGCATTTAGGGCCGAGTCGCTCATGCTGTTCACACACACTGCATCGTAACCCTCCGACTCGCTAGTCATTCCCTTTTCTAAAACAAACGCGTCGGCTAACGTCATCTCGTAGTAACTGTCTAATATCCTCCCCCCTCTACTCGGGGCACAAAAATCAACTTGGACATCCCCCCGCTTTAGCGCTGGCGGAATCTGAGCTGCGAATGCGTCGAGGGCTTGATCAGGCATCGGAACCGGCAAAATCATTTTTATGCGCATTGTCGAACCCTCTGAATAATAACCTGTGCTGCGCCAGACTAAATCTGATCTCAGCAAGCTTCACATGCAGTGTCCATGAACCCCTGATACAGGAAAGCTATGCCAAACCGCGGCACCTCAAATCACACGTGCCTTTGGAGCGTTGCATTGATCCACAAAGACACCGGCCCTTTCTGAGCTTCAAGCAAAGCCTGAAGGTGAACTAAGGCCACGCTAGTATAAACATTGGGGAAAGTACAACTTTAGTTTTTTTTCCGCTCCGAAACCCGCCGTAAG
>TARA_B100001121_G_scaffold258291_1_pt1 | contig 23540 bp, 23 predicted proteins | sample TARA_B100001121 | Tara Oceans TARA_B100001121 (sample SAMEA2622817) | marine metagenome | biome: marine biome (ENVO:00000447); feature: surface water layer (ENVO:00002042); material: "saline water (ENVO:00002010), including plankton (ENVO:xxxxxxxx)" | depth 5 m
TTTCTTACTCTTCAGAGGGTAACAACGATGTTACTTTAGTTTATTCTAACACTGCATCAACTTTAACGACTACAACTACAGGTGATAACGCTGCTGTAAAGGCTAAAATTGCTTACTTATTAGACGTATCTTCATCTTCAACACTTACTATTGATGTTGAGACGATTGATATTTTAGAGACTAATGGAACATTCGGTACTTTTACATTAACGGGTAATAATACTCTTGATGTTGCTGAATTAACTTCAAGTCTTACTACTACAAGAGCTACTAATTTAGGTCTTACATTTACAGCTGCTGCAACTGGTAACCCAGTTTTAAAGAACATACAATTCTTATCTAGTATTTCTTCTGCTGAAGGTGCTAATGGTGAGAACTATACAAATACAGAGGCTGCTAATTTAAGTAATAACATTGGTAGTGCTGGTGCTGCTGCTAGTTCATATCTTACAACTTATGACACATTTACTATGTCATTTGGTGGTAAGTCTGTAACTGCGACACTTGCTGCTAACGCTACAACTGGTGCTATTGCTGCTGCAAATATTGCTTCAACATTATTGAATACTTGGAACTCTAAGTGGAGTATAGGTCAAGCGTCTACAACACTAAGTGCTTGGACAACTGCTGCTCTATCTACTGCTTTAGTTACTGCTCCTACGCTTAAATCATCTTTATCAGGTGGTAGATTCTATGGAGATGCTTCTGCAATAACTTGGACTCCTGCTACAGCTGCTCAAGCTTCTATGGCAACATCTGGTGCTGTTACAATCACTAGAATTGCATGGACGATTGGTGCTACTGAAGCTACTACTGACAACACTGCTACAGGTACAGATATTATTCTTGCACTTGAAGAAGCTGTTGCTGGTAACGGTAAAGCAAACAGAACTAATAACGTAACATTAACTGTTGATGGTACTGTTGTTGGAACTGTTGAAAACCTTCAGTCTAATTCATTTGGACTTGTAACGAATTTAATTTCAGTAGGTTCATCTGCTGTTCACACTGACACTTCAACAACTATTTACCCTACAGATGCTAGAGGTGATGTTGTTACTGGTGTTGCTGCTGATGCTGGTACTACTAGTACTTCAGGAACTGCTAGAACTACATACACTAGACTTCACTGGCTAGGATAAGAAATATTTAAATTCTTATGATATTAAACCCTCCTTTACGGAGGGTTTTTTATTTTTGTATAATTATATATGATTAATAAAACCTTTGTTTTTCTTTATATTCTTGTTGGTTTGGTTCCTTACCTTGGAGCAGCTGATAAGATTCATCCACAAACCTTATATATTTCAATTATAAATATCTTATCTGTTGGGGCAATTATTTATGAGAATGGTTTTGGGAATTCAATTAAAATTTTAACAAAAGTAATCCAACACAAACAGATATTAGCTTATATATTATTTTTGCTTTTGGCAATTTTTAGTATTATTCAATCAATAAATACTATCCAATCATTTATAACTATTGCAGAAGTATTTTCTCAACTTTTTGCCTTTGTTATGTTGATATATTTTCTTTCAAGAATTAATAATATTAAACGTTTCTTTATAAACGCTATACTCATCCTTTGTTCAATCGAATTGTATTCTACGCTGTATCCATATTTAAAAGATCTTGTTTTATTAGGTTACCCAATAGATAGATCTCTTGAATATCGTGGTGTTTCAGGTAGTGTAAATATTATTTCATACCTACTGCTAATGAAACTACCTTTTATTTATTATTTCTCAATTAAGAATGATAAGTATAGATGGGCTTTTGTAACTCTAGGAACATTGATCTTATATTCAATAATTGTAATTCATCAAACAAGAAGTGCAATATTATTAAGTTTCCTTGTTACAGTATTCCTTTATGTTTGCTTTCTTTATAATAAAAATATTGAAAACAATAAAATTAACCACAGCTATTTAAAAATCTCATTAACTATTTTCTTACCATTAATTACAGCAATATTATTAAGTAATTTTCAAGCTAATATTTATGATAATAGGACAGATAATATTCAGGACAGATTATCTACCATAAATTTTGAGGAATATTCAACTAATGCAAGATTAAGATACTATTCCCAGGCGATTGAATCTATATTAAAAAGCCCTTTATTAGGAGTTGGAATTGGTAACTGGTCGCTTGTATCTATAGATACTGATAGGGATAACATTGAAAGTTATATTATACCTTATCATGTTCATAATGATTTTCTTGAAATTGTTGCTGAGACAGGGATAATTTCGGGTATTTTATACTACTTTATCATACTTTCAATCTTTTTATTCCTTCTAAAAAAAATAATTGATTTAATAAAGAGAAGGAAACCTTTAGGTTATGAGCTAATTTTTTTCACCGTAATAGGTATTTGGATTGTTGACTCAATGTTTAATTTCCCATATGCAAGAGTTCTTCAGCAAATTCATTTATTCTTCATATTTGCAGTAGTAATTAACTATTATAAGTTTAAACCATTAACAATTAATAAAAAAATTATTAAGATTTTTTTATTTGGTTTGATACTTTGTCTTCCGCTTCTACTATACTCATCATACAGGCTATATAAATCTTCAATAGATCAAAGAATAATCTTATCTCATTATAATCTTGCAGATTACAGTTTACCTCTCGAGGTTATAGATGATATGGAAATGGAATATTCCGATTTGACCGTTACAGCTATTCCAATGAAATCAATGAAAGGATTCTTTTATATGAAAAATGGACTGTATAGAGATGCAATCGAACTATTTAATGAAGGGACTAGTCATAATCCTTACTTATATTTTAGTGAAGCTTATAAAGCTTTCGCATATATAAATATTAAAGAACTTGATAGTGCTTACTATTATTCTAAGATGGCATTTGATAATTTACCTGGTAATGTAGTACATTTTGCAAATTATGCTTTAACGCTAGTTCTAAAAGAAGATACAATTGCCTTAAAAAATGCTTATGAAAAAGCTAAATTTAAAGATGAATTACATGATGAACTATATCTATCAGCTATGGGTGATATCTTAGATGAAGATAAGAATAGCTTTGCAATAGAAGATTTTGAATTTGATGTTCAGTCAGATAATGAGAATTTGAAGAGGGGTTATTACACTCTAAAAATTGGTACCCAACAAATGCTGCAAGCAAGTCAATTAAATGAAATGGGAGATTATTATTTTGGGATTGGAAATTTCATTGCAGCTGAAGGGTCATTCAAGGAGGCAAGTCGGATAAATCCTTATGAACTACCTTATCAAGAAAACTATGCGAATGCTCAACTGCAAATAGGAAAATTTGATGAAGCAATACTTACTCTCGATAATCTTATTAATATAAAGGGTTCAGAGTCAGTTAAAGCAAAGTATATGTTAGCTTTGGCATATCTTAATGTTGAAAAAACGGAACCAGCATGCGAAATCATTAGTGAAATTAAAGATGATCCATTGTTAGAAACTCTAGAATTGTCTAGATTCTGCAATTAAAAAATTACCTGTATAAAGACTAAAACAAAAATTGATAAAGTAATTATTAAGCCTACGCTTTTATAATGACTTTTAATCCTATTATTTACTATATGATGAATATGATTTTTATCAGGTTTAAAGGGAGAATTACCTTTTACAATTCTTAAAAAGAATATTCTTATTAAATCTATTATAGGGTAAAACAAAATGGAAATAACAAATATAATTTTGTGCAAATCAAACTCTTCTTTAATAATATAATTATTAGTCAGAATCTGAATAACATATATACTGACAAGACCGCCAAGAAATAGAGAACCTGAATCACCCAGAAAAACTTTGTTGTTATTTCTAAAATTAAAATAATAAAGAGGTAATAATGAAGGAGCTAAAATTTTCGATAAGTTTAAATAGGGCGTTGTATTTAAAGCAAAAAACTCATAAGATAGAATAAAAAATAGTGTTACTGATATAGCCAAACCATCAATGCCATCGATAAAGTTTATCGAGTTTATTATTGCTACTATGATAAAAATGGTTAATGACTGTGCAAATACTCTATTCAATTCAAAAATACCTAGAAATCCATGTAAATTATCAATAATTAAGCCGTTATCAATTATAATTTTTGCAGCTATTATTTGAAAAACAAATTTTAATTTGAAGTCAATATTATTTATGTCGTCATAAAGTCCTACCAATACAAGCAATGCTAGGGGAATTAAAAGTGAAAAATTAAAAATTTCATATCCTATTAGGTAAAAATAAACCGATATAAAGAAAATAGTTAAAAATATGGAAACACCACCTGATCTTGTCGCTGTAGATATGTGAGAGGACCTTAAATTAACTTTATCTATTAAGTTGTTAGATAAAAAATATTTCTGCACTGAAAATAGTACTAATATGCTAATAGATATAGAAACTAAAATAGATAAAGAACCCATAATTCAAAATTAATAAATCAACATCTAATTCAACTAACTTATAATTTTTTTTTGGAAATTACTAGAAAACAAGTACTTTTGTAACTTAATATTGGATATGTTAGGAGAGTTAATAACATCTAAAACAAGATTAAGACTATTAATTAAGTTCTTTATTTCTCAAGCAAACAAAGGATATTTAAACGGTCTTGCAAATGAAATGGGTGAATCAACAAACTCTATAAGAAAAGAGCTAAACCATTTGTATAACGCAGGGTACCTTAATAAAATTAAAAAAGACAACAAGATTGAGTACAACGTAAATTCATCACATCCACTTTACAATACACTTAGACAAGTTGTATTAAAACATCTTGGTTTAGAGGATATTGTTGAAACAGTTTTAGAGAAAATGGGAAATGTTAAAAAAATAATTTTAGTCGGAGATTATGCAAGAGGAATTGACTCCGGTTTAATTGAAGTTTTCCTAGTAGGAAAAAGTTTAAATACAGAGTATATATCAAATTTGGAAGAAAAAATTGAAAAATTAATTAATAGAAAGGTTAGTTTCTATTTATCTTCTAGAATGCCATCAAATAAGGATAGTATAATTTTATTTTCAAAATAAATGAAGTATAAATCAAAAGAAGAAAGGCCATGGGGTAGTTTTTTTGTTATACACGATGAAAAAACATATAAACTTAAAAGAATAGAAGTTAAGCCAGGACATCGTTTGAGCTATCAATATCATTTAAAAAGAGCAGAGAGTTGGACTATAGTTCAAGGCTCCGGCCTTGTAACTATTGAAGATCAAAACTATAGTGTATTTGAAGGTAAAACTATATTAATTCCAAAAGAGTCGAAACATAGAGTATACAACAACTCTAATGAATTACTTGTTTTTATTGAGGTTCAAACAGGAACATATTTTGGAGAAGATGATATAATTCGAATCTCTGATGATTATAATAGAACATAATGAAAAAAAAATTAATTATTGTCTCGGGCTATTTTAATCCTCTTCATAAGGGGCATGTGGAATACTTCCACTCTGCAAAAAAATTAGGAGATGATTTAATGGTAATTGTAAATAATGATGTTCAAAGAAAACTTAAGGGATCAAAAGAGTTTATGTTAGAAAATGAAAGATCTCTTATAATTAGCGAGTTATCAATTGTTGATTATGTAATGATATCAATTGATAAAGATAAAACAGTAATTAATTCAATACAGGAAGTTTACAAGAGATATTCAAAATCTCATAATATCTACTTTGCTAATGGTGGTGATCAAAATAATACTTCTATCCCTGAAGGTTTGATTTGTAAAGAATTAGGGATTAAACTAATAGATGGTCTTGGTCAAAAAATTCAATCATCGTCGTGGTTATTAAATAAAGATGAAAATTAAAAATATTACATGTATTGGAGCTGGTTACGTTGGAGGTCCAACTATGGCTGTAATAGCATTAAAATGTCCTGAAATAAAAGTAACAGTTGTGGATATTGATATAGATAAAATAAAAGCATGGAACGGTCCACTTAAAAACTTACCAGTATTTGAACCTGGACTATCTGAAATAATAGAAGTTACAAGAAATAAAAATCTTTTTTTTACCAGCGACATAAAGCAGTCGATAAATGAATCAGATATGATATTTATGGCGGTGAATACTCCAACAAAGGAAACAGGTGAAGGTGCTGGAATGGCTTCTGATCTTAAATATGTTATTGAGTCTTCAAAAATGATTGCTGAGAATTCTCAATCTGATAAAATCATAATTGAAAAATCAACACTTCCAGTAAGAACAGCAGAAAAAATTAAAGAAATAGTTAACGAAAACTCTAGGGGCATAAAATTTGAAATTTTGTCAAATCCAGAGTTTCTTGCAGAGGGTACTGCAATTCAAGATTTATTTAAATCGGATAGAGTTTTAATTGGTTCCGATCAAACAGAATCAGGAATAAAAGCTGCAGATAAATTATCGGAAATTTATGAAAGATGGATACCTAAAGAAAAAATCTTAAGGTCTAATATTTGGTCTTCAGAATTATCTAAACTAGCCTCAAATGCTATGTTGGCTCAACGAATATCATCAATTAATAGCTTATCTGCACTATGTAGTGAAACAGGAGCAGATATTGATGAAGTTTCAAAAGCGATTGGAATGGATCATCGAATTGGAGGTCATTTTTTAAAAGTTTCACCAGGATTTGGAGGCAGCTGTTTTAAAAAAGATATACTCAATCTAGTCTATCTATGTCAATTTTATGGATTAGATGATGTTGCTGAATATTGGCATGGAGTTGTCAAAATTAATGATCATCAGCAAAAAAGAATTACAGAAATAATTCAAAATTATTTTATAAAACATTCTTTAGAAAAGAAAATTTCAATTTTGGGGTGGGCTTTTAAAAAAAATACAAACGATAGTAGAGAGTCAGCTTCTATATATATTACCTATCAGCTTCTAAAACTTGGATTTAAAGTAAACATTTATGATCCAATGGTTTCAAGAAAAAAAATATTAAAAGATATTAATGCTTTAGATCAAAAAAGGGGTGAATTAAATGAAGATTATCTCTCTAAGATTCAAGTATATGAAACTCTTGAATCAATTGTCTCAACATGTAAAATTATTACGATTCTAACTGAGTGGGATGAATTCTTGAGTATAGAAAAAATAAGTTCTGATTATGAGATATTTGATTTCAGAAACATTTTAAATAAAAAGTCAGTTAAACTTAGATTATAATTATAAATAAATTAAACAAATGAAAAAAAAGAAAGCATTTATTACAGGGATTAATGGGCAAGATGGAAGTTATCTATCCGAACTCCTATTAGAAAAAGGATATGATGTATATGGTATTGTAAGAAGAAATTCAGTGCCAGAAAATCAATCTAACAGGTTAGAAAATTTTGATGATAGATTAAATATAGAGTACGGAGATGTTCTAGATCAATCTTGTTTGTCAAGAAACCTTAATCTAATTAAACCAGACGAAATATATAATTTGGCAGCACAGAGTCATGTAAGGATAAGTTTTGATATTCCTCAGTTCACAGTTCAGACAAATGCCCTAGGTGTACTTAATATTTTGGAAGCATTCAGGCTTAATTGTCCAAAAGCAAAGTTTTATCAAGCAAGTTCATCCGAAATGTTTGGAAATTCGGTTGATGAAGATGGTTTTCAAAGAGAAACTACACCCTTTAAACCTGTTAGCCCTTATGGATGTGCTAAAGTATTTGGATTTAATATTTCTAGAAACTATAGAAAATCATATAAACTTCATATCGTTAATGGAATTTTATTTAACCATGAATCACCTAGAAGGGGAAGCAATTTTGTAACGAATAAAGTAGTAAAGACTGCTGTACAAATAAAATTAGGAATTAAGGATCGACTTGAGCTTGGAAACATGGATTCATACAGAGATTGGGGGCATTCAAAAGATTATGTAAGGGCTATGCACTTAATTATAAATAATAACAAACCTGAGGATTTTGTTGTTTCTACTGGAGTTACTCATTCTGTTAGAGATATGACCAATTATGTATTTAAAAAACTCGAACTAGATTCGGAACAATATATCTTCCAAAATCCCAAGTATTTGAGACCAGAAGAACTTAAATATTTAAAAGGCGACTCAACAAAACTAAGAGAAAAATTCAATTGGCAACCAGAATATTCTTTTGAGACACTTCTTGATGAGATGATTGAATTTTGGTTAGAAGTCTACAATAAGAAATCATGAAACAGATTTTAAGGTTTTTGTTAGGAAAATATTATAAAAGATTCAATCGTCTTTATTGGCAATTTGTATCAGTAATTTACCCTTTGTTTTTCCGAAAGAGAGGAACCTTAGTTTATGCAGGATTGAATGTTGGAGATTCTTTTCAAAAGATTTTTTTTAAATATAAAAGAGTTATAGGATTTGAACCAAATATTGAAAATTATAAAAAAGTTTCATACTACAATAAATATAAAGGAGTTGAGATATTGAATTTTGCTCTTTCCGATAAAAAAGGTAAAGTAAAATTTTATTTACCTGATAATAAGAATAACGATGCAAGCGCATCGTTATCAAGATTCAGTAAATCAAATAGATACCAATCAAGAAAATCAATAGAGGTAAAGACAATTAATTTATGTGATTTTTTAATTAAAAAGTCTGTTAATACAATTAATCTCTATATATCTGATATAGAGGGTTATGATTACAAAGTCTTATTAACAATTTTTGATAAATATATAGAGCCTGGTAAAGTTAAGATGATACAGGTTGAAGCTGTAAATGATTTGGTTGATAACCCTTATTTAGACTGCTCAAATTATGAGCACGACTTTGACAAGTTGTTATTAAATCAATATGAAAAGATTGGAAGAGGATCAGGCTTTGTAAAACCTGGAGACAATTTTGCAGGAAACACACTAGACGTCTTATATGCATTAATATAATATTATGAGAAAAATTTATTCTAAGAATCAAGACCAACTTCTTATTGCATCAATTATACGGTTAAATGAAATATCTGATTATAGAAAAGATCTATCACCAGATGAAGAATTTCTTCAAGTAAGTGCAAGAAAGTTCACTGAACTTATAAAAGTTGAACCACATAAACATTTTCAAATAGATAGAAATACTAGCCGCACGCAGGAAACTTGGATTATTATAAAAGGAAAAGTTAAGGCAGAAATTTTTGATGTAAACGATGAGTTAATTGATGAAGAAATTTTAACTGATGGAGACTGTATAGTATTGTACAGAGGAGGACATTCTCTTGAAGTTTTAAGTAAAGAAACCGTAATGTATGAGGTAAAAAATGGCCCATATTTTGGAAAGATTAATGATAAAACTGACCTATGAAAGAAAAAATTATTGATTTAGGTATGCATCCTTATGCTGATACATTTATTTCAAAAGATCAGTTAAATTTATCAGAACCAGTTTTTCCTCTAGAATGCTATCTTAATAAAAAGAATTTTGAAATTAAGCTAGGAGTAAAAACAAATCCAGATGACAGGTATAATCTCTACGATTATTCATATACTTCGTCAAATTCATCATTCTCTAGAAATTATTGGAGAAGTTATTGTAAGGATATAATTAATTCAAAATTAATTAATTATGAATCTTCTATACTAGAGATAGGGTCAAATGATGGTTATCTTCTTTCTTTATTCAAAAAAGAGGGTTTTAAAAAGGTCACAGGTTATGACTCTTCAAAAAAGATGGTTGATGTAGCAAAAAAGTCAAATATCAAAACCATACATGGGCTATTTAATAGTAAAAATGCAGCTAAACTGAAAATAAAATACGATATGATTATTGCAAATAACGTTTTTAATCATTCAGATAATCCAAAAGATTTTTTAAACGGAATTTCATCATGTCTAAGCAATAATGGAATTTTTGTTTTCGAGGTACCATATTGGCTTGATACTATAAAAGATTATAGGTTTGATCAAATATATCATGAACATGTTTCCTATTTCACAGTAAAATCTGCAAAGTATATGCTTGAATCTAATGGACTTAAAATCTTTAAAGTTCAAAAAACCCAATATCATGGTGGGTCAATTCGAATCTATTGTTCTTTGAATAAACAATCTATTAACGATTATGAGAAATTCATAATTGAAGAAGAAAATAATCGACTCTTTGACCCCCTAACATATAAAAATTATTCTGAGGTTATTCAAAAAAGAAAGTTTGAAATCTTAAATAAAATTTATAAGCTTAAGTTAGAAAACAAAAAAATTGTAGCAGTGGGAGCTGCTGCCAAGGGAAATACTCTGTTAAATTATTATGGCCTTAATAATAAAATTATTGACTATGTTACAGATAATTCAGAACATAAAATAGGAAAATATACTCCTCTAACTAGAATACCAATCTTAAGTGATGAAGAGGTTTTTCAAAAATATGAAGAGGTATACGCTCTAATTTTATCATGGAATATCTCAGACATTTTAAAAGATAAACTTTTAGTAATTAATTCAAAAATTCAATTTTTAAACCCTTAATATGAAAAATAAAAATATATGGAAAGATGTAGAATATCCTCTTGAGATCCATTCAGATGATCGAGGCTCAATAACAGATATTTTTTATAATTCAAAGATTGACCATGTTGCAGTAATAAAGTCAAATCCAAACTCAATTAGAGGCAATCACTATCATAAAGAAACAACTCAACATATTCTGATTACTCATGGTTCGTTGGAGTACTGGTATAAACCTATTGATTCAGAAGAAAAAGCTAAGAAAATTATAGCTCAAAAAGGAGATTTGATTTCTACTCCACCTTATGAAATACATGCATTAAAAATAGGATCTGATGGAAATGAGTTTATTGTTTTTTCAGAAGGACTAAGAGGAGGTAAAGACTATGAATCTGACACTTTTAGAGTTTCAAATATTATAGAAAATGAGTTTTGAAAAAGTTATACAGTTTGAAAAAGAAATTGCAAATTTCTTTGGCTCTCCATACGCAGTTGCAGTAGACTGTTGCACACATGCAATTGAGTTATGCTTAAGGTATAAAAACGTTGAAGAAATAATTGTACCAAGAAGAACCTACATCTCTATACCATTTCTTTCGAAAAAACTTAATATTAAATTAAAATGGTCTGATGAATCATGGGAAGATTATTACTATTTAACGGATGAAATTATAGATGCAGCAGTTCTCTGGAAAGAAAAAAGTTATATCAACAATAAATTTATGTGTATTAGCTTTCAATTCAGGAAACACTTAAATCTAGGAAGAGGAGGTGTTATCTTATTAACTAATTATAGTGATTATATAGAGTTAAAAAAAATGACATATGATGGTCGCGTTCCTGACATTCCTTGGCGAGAACAGAACATTAAATCAATAGGATATCATTATTACATGACACCTGAAACAGCTGAGGTTGGCTTAAGTAAATTATCTGAAGCAATTAAAAGAAAACCAAAAAAATGGAGTATTAGTGATTGGCCTGATGTTTCTAAAATGAATGTTTTCTCAAACATTTCATAAAATTTGATGTTAAGTAAGCTTACTACATATAAAAAAATAGTTTTAAAAGAAGTTTTCTTCCAAATTATTGAGAAAGTAATAAGGATATCTATAGGTATTGTTGTTATTAAACAAATGGCAGACTATTTGGGTCCTAGTCTTTTTGGTATTTATAACTTTATAGAGTCATATTACCTAATACTTTTTGGACTATCAGTCTTTGGTCTTGATATTACACTGACTAAACTTTTATCAAGAAAAAAAAGGATCGATTTGGTTTTAGGAAATGGAATGATATTGATGCTACTCTTTGGAATAGTATTTATGTTATTGTCATTTGTAGTAATTAATCTTTTCTTTAATAATGATAAGTATAGCTTATTAATTGTTGTTTCAACAATTTTAATAATTAATCCAATTTACGTCTTAGACTACTATTTTATATCTAAAAATCAAATTCGAATCTCATCAATATTAAAAGTTATCGCATATGTTACTAAATCATTTCTAATAATTTATGCTATTACAAAAGAGTTAAGCTTATTGTATTTTATTTTAATAATTCTATTTGAAGTTATTCTCTATAGTATAATGGTATCATTCTACTTTTTCTTAAATCCAATTAAGATAAAATATAAAATAGACAAGGCTTTTATGAAAAATATTTTATCATCTTCCTCTTATGTATTTCTATACTCTGTTGGTGCAATTATCTACAATAGAATTGATATACTAATGATTGAAAGGTTTTTGACTAACCAAGATCTAGGTTTTTATTCTGCGTCATTTAAACTGATCTCATTTTTTTATTTTATACCCGCAATATTATCACAAACTTTTTTTCCAAGAATTGTTGAGCTAGCAAAACTCAAATTGAATAATTCAGACTCTTTATCTCTAATGTATAAATTAAACTTTTTTTCTGCTTTAATTGTTTTTTTTGGATTAATATTCTTTGGTGAAATACTAATAAACTTTTTGTTTGGAGTAGCTTTTTCTAATAGCGTACTAATTCTCTACATATTAAGCTTTAATATAGTTTTAATATCAATTGGTAGTATCTATTCTAAAGTTTTATACTCAAATAATTTAGAGAAAAGACTTTTCATAAAAGTAATTTTTGGGATCTTAATAAACATTTTATTAAATATTATTTTAATTGAACTTTATGGAGTTTATGGAGTTGCTATATCAACAGCTATAGCTTTATTTTTCGTTGAAATATTATATGATTTTTTTGATAGTAAACTCATCAAGTTTCATGTTTTTAAATTAAAGTCAATCTTTCTAATTAATAAGTAATGATTAATGCTGCAATAGTTGTTGATAACGATTACTCAAAAAATAAGATTTTTGATGATAGCCTAAATAAAACAAAATTTGATGGCAGATCTTTTAAATATATATCATTAAGGAATGAACTGCTCAATTATGGTATAAAGTTAAATACATATGATTTGTGTAATCGTTTAGATACAGATATATACATATACTTAGATGCTGTAAATAGAATAAAATGGAATAATACTAAAGCAAAAAAATTTCTAATAGTTATTGAACCTCCATCTGTTTATCCAAATAATCATAATGAATCCATTTTAAAAAAATTCGATAAAATATTTACATGGAACGACAGTGTTGTTGATAACAAGAAATACTTTAAATATAATTTCTCATATAATTTAGACTCTTTAAAGTTGAATTACATGAAAAAATCAAGAACTAAACATTCTGTCATGATATCAAGAAATAAAATAAGTAATCATAAAGATGAGCTTTATTCGAAAAGACGTGAGATTATAAATTGGTATGAAGAACATTCACCAAATGATTTTGATCTTTATGGAAAAGGCTGGGATGAATTTAAAATAAAATCATTTCCACTAACTTATTTAAACCGCTTTTCATTATTAGGTAAATTAATGAATAAAGTATCTTCAAAAAACCTAAATACATTCAAAGGGGAAATAAGATCAAAAAGTCAAATTTTATCTAATTACAATTTCTCTTTCACATATGAAAACATAGAAAATATTAAGGGCTATATTACAGAGAAAATTTTTGACTCATTTTTTTCTCTAACAATTCCTATATATAGAGGAGCAAATAATGTTAAGGATTTTATACCATCTGAGATTTTTATTGACTCTAATCAATTTGGTTCTGTTGCAGAAATCAACAGCTATATTAAATCATTTGACAACTCTAAGATTATAAGAACTAGAGATGATATTATTGATTTCTTTAGCTCAGATAAATCTAAAATTTTTTGTGCTAAATATAATGCTAGAATAATTGCAAAACATATCTATGAAAGTATCAGATAGTAAAAATGGTTATATTAAATCAATTAAACTTTTAACTCCTAATAGGCTAGATATAGTATTTAAATATCTATACCTTAAATTCTACGATAAATCAAAAGATTTTGCAGATGAAATATATAACGAGCATATAAAGATTATTACAAATGGTTTATACAAAGAAATTGATAATGGTAAAGAAGGTATTGATGATTTTCATAAATCATTTATAAAGACTTTTAATAATATAAAAGAAAAGAGATTTAATCCTGAAATATCTGTGATACCAGTTGCAAGTGATTTATCAATTTCAAATGGAGCTCATAGAGTTGCCTCATCAATTTATCTAAATCAAGATGTATTCTATGAAACAAAAGAAAATAAAAAAAGTAATTATGGATATCAATTCTTTAAAGATAGAGGCATATCACAAAATATTCTTGAGTTAGCCATACTGAACTATATTGACTTAAAACCTAATACATTTTTAGCACTAGTCTGGCCATCTGCTGACAAAAAAAAGGAATATCTAAGTAGCTTTAAAAATATAATTTATGAAAAAAAATTTAGATTAAATTATAATGGAGCTCATAACTTCCTTGCACAAGTTTATAAGGAACAGAAGTGGATTGGAGACTTTAGCAATGGATATGGTGGGGCTCATATTAAGCTATCAGAATCATTTAAGAAATTCTCAGATATTCATGCTATATTTTTTCATGAAGAATCATTATTAACCGTAAACCAAATAAAAGATAACCTTAGAAAAAAATTTAATATTGGTAAAGCATCTATACATATAACAGATAAACAATCTGAGACCTTAGAGTTAGGTAAATATATTCTTAATTCAAATTCTATTCATTTTTTAAATAATTCAAAACCATATTTATTTCACAATACTTTTCATAATCTAAAATTATTAAAGGAAAAATTAAACTCTTTGAATATAAATAATGACGAAATAATTATCGATGGGGGAAGTGTTTTGAGTATCTATGGTATTAGGGATACAAATGATTTAGATTACTTGAGTTTATCCCACTCTATAGATGGATTTGATGATCATACGAATCAACTAGTTTATCATAAGGAAAAAATTGAGGATCTATTATTCAATCCAAAACACTATTTCTATTTTAATGATTTTAAGTTTGTTTCAATTGAACAGATTAAAAAAATGAAAAAAAATAGAAATGAAATAAAAGACAGAATAGATATTAAATTAATTAATAAACAATCTAAAGATCCATTATTAAGCATACTAAAGATTTCTAATTATATTAATTTATTTAAAACGAAATTAGTTGCTAGAATGATTCCAATTTCAAAAAAATTTGGCTTCTATAATTTTGCTAAGAATATATATAAATCAATTTTTAAATGAAAGATAAAATTTCAATATTATTGCCTGTATTTAATGATGAAAAATTCATTAAAAAGGCAGTTGATAGTGTTTTAAATAACTCCTATTCTAATTATGAATTAATAATAGTCAATGATGGTTCCTCAGATAATTCAATGTATGTTATAAATTCTATAAAAGATGAAAGAATAAAAGTGTATAATAAATCTAATAGTGGTTTAATTGAAACTCTTAATTATGGTTTAAAAAAATGCAATAATGAAATTATTATGAGGATGGATGGGGATGATGAGATAGGAAAAGATAAAATTTCAATACAATTATCAAATTTTTCTAATTCTAATTCAATTTTATTAGGAACCGGGGGCTCAATTATTGATAATATGTCCAAATTTAAAAGTCTCGTAAATGTCCCAGAAAATAACACTTCAATATTGAAAAAAATGAGAAAAATGCAACCATCAATTATTCATGCATCGATTATGTTCTATAAAGATGCTATTATTAAATCTGGAAGTTATGATGAAAAATTTAGTGTATCTGAAGATTATGAACTATTCTATAGACTAAGTAGACTAGGTGAACTAAGCAACATAGATATACCTCTATATAAAATAAGAAAAAATGAAGAAAATGTTTCAGTTACTAAATCTAGAACTCAACTTTTAAATACAATGATTGCTAGAAAATTATATTCTAATCCAAAAACATTTAAAGTAAACATTGAGGAGTATTCAAAAACTAAAATTGAAATCGAAAAATCTTACACATTTAAAGTAATCAACCTCTTAAATAATAAAATTAATAATTCAAGTAATCAATTTTTAAGTACTCTCTTTAAAATTTTTAGAAAAATTATCTCAATAACTTTAAGTTAACTAAAATGAAAAAAATTGATAAAGTTTTAATTGATTCTGTTTATATTAATGCAGGCGGAGGAAAAATTATACTCATTGAAATTATAAATAAGTTAGAAAAGCTTAATTTACTTCGTAATTTTTTCTTCCTTTTTGATAAAAGGTTAGAAAAAAATAAAGAAATCCCTTTTAAAAATTTAAATCACAAATTTATATTAGCAAAGGAACAACTTAGAAATAAATTTTATAAGGAAAAGATAAAAACTTTTTCATCTTTTGTTTGTTTATCAAATGTGCCTCCACCAATATTTATCTCAAAACCTGTACATGTTTTTTTTCATAATGACTTGTTATTAGATCCATTTAGTTCAAATTTAAGTTTGAAAAATAAATTGTTAAACTTTTTAAAGAAACAATATATTATTTCAAGAAATAATAAAAAATATAATTGGTATGTGCAGTCAAATTTGATGTATCAAAAAGGGATAAAACATCTTAAGTTAAATTCATCAAATCTATATATAACTCCAATATTTAAAGAAAAAAAAATAATATACTCAAATAAGGAATTAAATTCATTTTTGTATGTATCTAACGGCTCAAAACATAAAAATCATAAAAGGTTATTTATGGCCTTTATCAAAGCTGCTAATAAAACTAATTTTGTTTTAAAGCTAAATTTAACATTATCAAACTATGAATTTATAAATTCACCTTATTCAAAAATAACTGCACCAAAAAATTTAAAAATAGTTAATCATGGTATACTAGAGTTTAGTAAACTTGAAAAGGTTTATCAAAAAACACAATTTTTGATTTTTCCGTCTTTAAATGAGAGCTTTGGATTACCTCTAATTGAGTCAATAAATTATAATTGTATAGTTTTAGCACCAAACTTAAATTATGTTAATGAGGTAATAGCTCCCTCAATTAAATTTGATCCTTTTTCTTCATCTAATATATCAGAGTCAATACTATCTGCTATTGCAAAAAAAAATATTAAACATTCTAAAATAATCGTTGAAAATAAAATTGATACTTTTGTAAAATATATTTCTAATAATGTTTAAAAATAAAGTTTTACTTATTACAGGAGGAACTGGTTCTTTTGGAAATGCAGTGCTTCAAAAATTTATTAATACTGATATTAATGAAATAAGAATTTTTTCCAGAGATGAGAAAAAACAAGATGATATGCGTAGAATATATCAAAATGAAAAAATCAAATTTTTCATAGGAGATGTTAGGGAAAAACAAAGTATTGATCAAGCAATTGCAGGAGTTGATTATGTCTTTCATGCAGCTGCCCTCAAGCAGGTCCCGTCTTGTGAATTCTATCCAATGGAGGCTGTTAGAACAAATATAATTGGAACTGAAAATCTTCTAAATGCTGCACTTAATAGTAATGTTGAAAAAGTAATTTGTCTAAGTACTGATAAAGCTGTCTATCCAATTAATGCTATGGGTGTTTCTAAGTCACTCATGGAAAAAGTATTTGTAGCAAAATCAAGAGTAAGTAATAAAATAAAAATTATAGGAACTAGATATGGAAATGTTATGGCATCAAGAGGCTCAGTAATCCCACTTTTCCATGAACAAATTAAGAATGGTAAGCCAATAACTATCACTGATCCTAATATGACTAGATTTATGATGACATTAGAAAATGCTGTTGAACTTGTTTTATATGCATTTGAAAACGGAAATACTGGTGATATTTTTGTTCAGAAAGCCCCCTCAACTACAATTGGAGAGCTAGCTAAGACAATGAAAAGAATATATAGCTCAAACTCTGAAATAAAAAATATCGGAATTAGACACGGAGAAAAAATTCATGAAACCCTTTTATCAAAAGAAGAGAGATTAATTTCAGAAGATCTAGGTAGCTACTTTAGAATTCCTGCTGATAATAGAGATCTAAATTATGAAAAGTATTTTTCTAAAGGAATGCAATCTTCACAAATGGAAGAATTTAACTCATATAATACTGTTAGACTTAAAGAAAAAGAACTAATTGAACTCCTAGAATCAATAGGCTATAAAAAATGAAAGTTTTAGTTTTAGGTATAGATGGAATGATTGGCCATAAAATTGCTCAATCTATTCAAAACAACTATGAACTTTTTGGAACATCAAGAAAAGATCTTAAGAAACAGGATATTGGATTACATCAAGGAAAAATTGTTAAACATGACTTTATTAAAAATAACTTAGAGAGTTTATTAAAAAATGTTTCCCCATCAGTAATAATTAATTGCGTTGGTATTACTCCAAGAAGAGGAATAAATGAATCAATTATAAATTCTGAATTATTAAATTCAAAACTTCCGCATTTCCTTGATAAGTGGTCTAAGAGTAATAACTCTAAGTTAATTCATTTTAGTACAGATTGTGTATATAGCGGAGACAAAGGAGATTATTATGAAGAGACTAATACAGATGCTAAAGATACTTATGGTATTACTAAGGCTAAAGGTGAAATAAATAACCAAAATTCATTGACTTTGAGATCTTCAATGATTGGACGTGAGGTTTATAATCACACTGAGTTATTCGAATGGCTCTTCAGTATGAAGAACAAAAAAATTCAAGGATATAGTAAAGTCATTTATTCAGGAATTACAACTGTTAGAATGGGTAAAATAGTAAACTTAATTTTACAAAATCGCCTTTCATTGAATGGAATTATTAACATATCATCAGAACCTATATCTAAGTTTGATCTCCTAAAAAAACTATCTGAAGCTTTCAACTTGAATGTTGACATTGAAGAAAATTCTAACATAAGCTCTAATAAAGTTTTAAATTCCAAAAAATTTACTGAAATTACAGGTATAAAAATGCCTAATTGGAATGATTTAATATCAGAATTTAAAGAAGACAGTAATAGTTACAAAAGTCTTTATAAACAATAAATATATGCAAACTAAAGTAATGACAATTGTTGGAACAAGACCCGAAATTATAAAGTTAAGTAGGGTAATCAATGAACTTGATAATTATACAAATCATATACTCGTTCACACAGGTCAAAACTATGATTATGAATTAAATGAGATTTTTTTTAAAGATCTAGAAATTAGAAAACCAAATCATTTTTTAAACGCTGTTGGTAAAGATACAGCTGGTACTATCTCCAAGATAATAAAAGAGTCTGATAAAATTATTGAATTAGAAAAACCAGATGCAATTCTTTTATATGGTGACACTAACTCTTGTTTATCTGTTATATCCGCAAAAAGAAAACAGGTCCCAATCTTCCACATGGAAGCAGGTAATAGATGCTTTGATCAAAGGGTTCCAGAAGAAATTAACAGAAAAATTGTTGATCATTTAAGTGACATTAATATGCCGCTGACTGAACATGCCAGAGACTATCTTTTAGCAGAGGGTATTGACCCTAATACTATTATTAAAATTGGCTCATGTATGAAAGAAATACTTAATTTTTATGCACCAAAAATTAACAAAAGTAATATTCATAAAGAGCTTTCATTGAAATCTAAAAAATATTTTTTAGTTTCTGCTCATAGAGAAGAAAATGTTGATTACAAAGAAAATTTAAAAGATTTACTTGTTTCTCTAAATTCAATTGCCGAAGAATATGGATTTCCAATTATTGTTTCAACTCATCCAAGAACAAAAGATAGAATTAATAAGATGAAAAGTAATGTAAAATCTCATCAATTAATTCAATTTCTAAAACCACTTGGATTCTTTGATTATATTAAACTTCAACAAAATGCCTATTGTGTAATATCAGATAGTGGGACAATAACCGAAGAATCTTCTATACTTAAATTTCCAGCAATAATGATTAGACAAGCTCATGAAAGACCTGAAGGCATGGACGAAGGAACTTTAATCATGTCTGGTTTACAAAAGAATAGAATTAAAGAGTCAATTAATGTGGTAACTAAACAGTATAAAGATAATATCATACCCAAAACTGTTGAAGATTACAATCATGATAACGTATCTCATAAAGTTGTTAAAATTATTTTGTCATATATAGATTATGTTAACAGAGTTGTATGGAAAAAAGACTCATCTTTAAAGGGGATTTAATTTTTTTGACTTGAGAATACTTGTAATATCTCAATACTTTTATCCAGAAAATTTCCGGATTAATGATCTATGCATTGGTTTAAAAGAAAAAGGTCATAAGGTTTCAGTTTTTACATCAAAACCCAACTATCCTAGTGGTAAATTCTTTAAAGGATATAATTTTTTTAATAAATCACAAGATTATTATCAAGGAATTAGAATTTACCGATCACCAATCATACCTAGAGGTAATGGTTCAGGTTTAAGACTATTTATAAATTACATTTCCTTTGTAATTTTTGGAGCATTTAGACTTTTATTTATAAATGATAAATTTGATAAAATTTTTGTTTATGCACCATCTCCAATAACTGTGGGCTATTTGGGTATTATTGCTTCATTTAAATTTAATGTAAAATCATACCTATGGGTTCATGACTTATGGCCAGAATCAGTTAAGGATGCAGGTGGAATTAATAATAAATTAATACTTTATTTAATAGATTTAATGACAAGGTCAATTTATTATTTCTATAAAACCATTCTTGTCCAGTCACCGCATTTTAAAAGATATTTAATTGAACAGTCAGTTAATGAAAGTAAAATAGTATACTACCCATACTATGCAGAGAACTATTATAGAATAGTAAAACCCAAAGAAGAAATTAAATCATTATTTGGTGAAGGATTAAAATTTGTTTTTGCTGGGAATATTGGTGTTGCTCAGAGTTTTGATACAATTATTGAAGCTGCCAAAATTTTAAAAGCAAAACTTATTAATTTTAATTTTATTATTATTGGTGATGGCAGAGAAAGAAAAAGAATAGAAAAAAAAATTAATGATTTTTCACTTTCAGATAATTTTATTTTTTTGGGATCACATCCACCTGAAAAAATGTCTGACTTTTTTGCATGTGCGGATGCCCTAATAGTTTCATTAAAGAATACAAAAATATTTTCAATGACTATACCTGGCAAATTACAATCTTATCTAGCATGTGGAAAACCAGTAATTGCCTCTCTAAATGGTATTGGAGCTGAAATTATTAATTCTTCAAAATCTGGTCTTGTTAGTAAAGCAGAAGATCCTTTATTATTAGCAAACACATTACTTAAGTTTAATTCAATGAGTAAAAATGAATTAAAAACTTTTGGTATAAATGCTAGGAATTATTTTGAAAAAGAGTTTGAAAGAAATAAACTATTAAATAGATTAATTGATATTTTTGAGAAATGAAAAAAATTTTAGTCACCGGAGGTGTAGGATTTATTGGCTCAAATCTAATAAAAAAATTAAAGGATTATGATTATTTAATATCTTCTCTAGATAATTATTCAACAGGAAATAAAGATAATGAAATTGAGGGTGTTTATTATATAAATGATGATATTGAAAACATAAACAATATAGTTAATGACTATGATTTGTGCTTTCATTTAGCTGCTCAGTCTAGAGTTCAACCTTCATTTGATGATCCAGAGGAATCATTAAGGGTTAATGTAAGTGGTACATCTAAAGTTCTAGAGTGGGCAAAAAAAAATAATACTAAAATTATTTATGCAGGGTCTTCTTCTAAACATCACAACCCATCCGATTCACCATATGCAATGTATAAGTTTCTTGGAGAAGAAATATGTAAATTATATAGGAATTCATTTAAAATTAACGTTGAAATTGCTAGATTCTATAATGTATATGGCCCAGGTGAAAATGCTGATGAAAAATATGGAAATGTGATAGGCATATGGCAAGCAAAAATTATTAAAGGTGAACCTCTTCCTATAGTTGGTGACGGAGAACAGAAGAGAGACTTTGTCCATGTCTTTGATGTAGTAGACGGTCTTATAAAGATTGCTTTTTCGAAATTAAATCATCATGATGCATGGGAACTGGGTACAGGTATCAATTACAGTATTAATACCCTATTTAATTACTTCAAAATAAGGTTTGATGCTAAGTCTAAAAATATTCCAGACCAACCCGGAAATTATAGAATTACATTAAGAGAGAATGATGACACATTAAAATTACTAAATTGGATACCTAAAGACAGATTAGAAGATCATATTAAAAATTTAAAGATTTGAAAAAAGTATTAATAACAGGTGGAGCAGGTTTTATTTCACATCATTTAATTTACTATTTAATTAAAAACACTAATTGGCAGATAGTTTCATTAGACAGACTCGACTATAGTGGCAATCTTAATAGACTTGACAGCATTCTATCTGAACTTCCAACTAAAGAAAAATCTAGAGTTAAAGTTGTATTTCATGATTTGAAATCTGAAATAAATCCATGGATTAAAAAAGAAATAGGAGATATTGATATAATATTACATCTTGCTGCGGGTTCTCATGTTGACAGAAGTATTGACTATCCTATGGAGTTTGTTCTAGATAACGTGGTTGGAACTGCTAATATTTTAGATTATGCTAGATTTATTGATAAAGCAAATGGGTTAGAAAGATTTGTTTATTTCAGCACGGATGAGGTTTTTGGTCCTGCCCCTAAAGGTGTGGATTATAAGGAAAATGATAGATATAATTCTACAAACCCATATAGTGCAACAAAAGCAGGTGGTGAAGAATTAGCAGTAGCATATGAAAATACTTACAATTTGCCTGTATATATTACTCATACTATGAATGTTTTTGGGGAGAGACAACATCCAGAAAAATTTATCCCTATGTGTATAAAAAAAATTAGAGATGGAGAAACAGTAACAATTCACTCAGATGAAACTAAAAAAATCCCAGGTTCACGTCATTATATTCATGCTGAGGATGTTGCGGAAGCAATATATTTTCTTTTAACAAGCAATATTGAACATAAACCTAATTTTGGAGGAGCTAAATGCCCAAAATTTAATATTGTTGGATCTGAGGAACTGAATAACCTTGAACTTGCCCAAATAATAGCAGTTTCACAAAATAAAGAATTAAAATATGAAATGGTAGATTTCCATTCATCAAGACCTGGTCACGATCTTAGATATTCACTTTCTGGTGAAAAGATGAAAAAATTAGGATGGCAGCCATCAATTAAGTTAACCGAAAGGATTAAACAAGTTGTCAACTGGTCGTTAAATAATGAAAACTGGATAGAACTATAAACCCTAATATCTCTTGTATATTATAATAAATAGTTTAATTTTGCAATTCAAAAATTAACAATGTACGCAGTAGTTGAAATACAAGGGAGTCAATTTAAAGTTGAAAAAGATCAGAAACTTTTTGTAAACAGAATCGATGCAAAAGAAGGCTCAAAAATTTCTTTTGACAATGTCTTGCTTGTTGATGATGGAAAAAAAGTTCTGGTTGGCAGGCCAAATATTTCTGGGACTACTGTTGAAGCTAAAGTTGTCTGTCACAAGAAAGATGATAAGGTTATTGTTTTTAAAAAGAAAAGACGTAAGGGTTATAAAGTTAAAAACGGTCACAGACAAGCTATAACTGAAATTATAATTCAAGGCATAAGTGAGAAAAAAGCCTCTTCAAAAAAAGATTTAGAAACTACAAAGAAGACAACAACTACAAAGAAGACAACAACT
>TARA_B100001121_G_scaffold31533_1_pt1 | contig 23424 bp, 9 predicted proteins | sample TARA_B100001121 | Tara Oceans TARA_B100001121 (sample SAMEA2622817) | marine metagenome | biome: marine biome (ENVO:00000447); feature: surface water layer (ENVO:00002042); material: "saline water (ENVO:00002010), including plankton (ENVO:xxxxxxxx)" | depth 5 m
CCTCTCCAATCTCCATTGCACTTTCGACGGCTTATGAACTTACCATACTAAGATGTGGCTACACCTAACATTTTTGTGAAATTATGCAAATGTGAATCTGTAAACATATTGAAAATCAAACAGCCCCTTGCATTGATAACGGTGGCTAATGTGGAATTGCCATGGGCGAGATTGTTGAGCCACTATTGAAGGAGAATGGCGAGCCGTACAAGGCAGCAGTACTGATTCCAACTATCAACAATGCAGACGAGCTCGACATAGTCTTAGAACGCTTATCGAAGCAAACATATCCTCACTTTGAAGTAGTTATTTCGGACTCGAAGTCAAAGGATAATACCAAAGAAATATGTGAAAAGTATGGTGCTACTTGGCTTGATGACTCTTCTAACAACCGTGCTGATGCGTGTAATTTTGCACTAAAGCAAATGGAACACGATTTGGTACTATTCACTGACGATGACACAATACCACCACTTGATTGGGTCGAAAAACTGATTCGCTGGTTCAAAAATCCAGAAGTTGGAGCCGTGGGCGGGCCTAACTTCGCACCAGACGAGGACTCATTCGGCGCCAAATGTGCTGATGTAGCATTTTGCACTAAATTCATGACCGCTGGAACACGCTACGGTGCTCAACCAAAAGGTGAATTGGTACCGATAAGTCACAACCCGGGGGTAAACTGTGCTCACAGAATGGCCAACCTACGCGAAGTGAATTTCTTTGAAGAAGGATGCATTGGTGCGGAGGACGTAGTATTGGATGCAAAGATTCAGCGTAAAGGTCACAAGTTGTTTATCGATCCATCAAATGTTATGCCTCACCGACGGCGCGTTCCGTTCAAACCGTTCATGAAACAAATGCGTAATTACGGATATACCAGAATGGTCGCCAACAAACGCTGGCCAGAAATATCCAGATGGTCTCACACCGCAATCGGGTTTTTCCCACCACTAGTGGTATTCTCAATTATAGCCGTCATCTATGGAATGTTCTCTGGTGGTGCTGCTGACGAGTATTGGCTCACCCTGTCGGGCGAATGGACAGTGCCAAGAATCGCGTTCCACGGCATCGGTGGATTGATGTTGTTTTACATCGCATTATGCTGGCTTGGTGCGGCGATTGGCACCTCTCCTCATCGAAGTCTGGGCACAGTTTTCTTGGCTCCACTTTTTGTATTTCTTGCCCAATGGGCATATGGCCAAGGCGTCATAAAAGCGTGGCGAGAAATCAGTAAAACTGGTGGCAAAGCAGGCGTAGGCCAACAAATAGATGACCGGACCCGTACGGTTTGAATCACTAAAAAAACAGCCAAATCACCCATTGATTAGCCGTAACTGCTTAGTTAGATGAAAGTAGCCGCCCATACATGAGTGGACTTTCTTTTATGGAAAGATTGTCTGCTCTCGACAAGCCAGATGAAGCAAATGATACCGAACAGATTTGGATGATAATCCGCACTTTCCTCGGTATTATCAGGGTGCTAATATTCGTATCAATCATCGTGATTGCTGAAATGTTGGAAGAGATATTTATCGGTAATCTAAGCCTTGCAGTTTGGTCACTAATTGTCGGAATTCCGTTGTTTGTATTATTGTCAAGTTTAATTATCCTGGGCAACAAGAAATTCCTTAATAATTCAGCAAAGCCAAGAAAGACTGCAGTATTGAGACCAATTGTCGAACGGGTTTAATCACAAACCTGCCATATCACCAGTTTGAATTGTCCATTGACTGGCATACACGCCACCTGCTGAAACCAACTCGTCATGTTTACCACGCTCAACTACTGCTCCGTCAACCATGGACAAAATTTCATCGGCGTTCCTGATAGTGCTCAACCGATGCGCTACAGCAATAGTCGCTCTATCTTTACCAGTGGCGATAAGGTTCTCTTGGATTCTTCGCTCTGTTTCTGCATCTAAAGCACTTGATGCTTCATCTAATATCAGCAGTGATGGTTGTTTTAGTAGGGCACGCGAAAGCGACACTCTAGCTCTCTGTCCGCCGGATAATTTCGCTCCTCGGTCACCGACCATGGTATCAAGGCCATCCTCTAATTCTTGGATAAACTCCCAAGCTCCTGCAAGTTCAAGCGCAGTTTGCAACTCATCATCAGATGCAGTTTGATTGTAAATTACATTGTCCTTGATGCTACCATAGAACAGAAACGGTTCTTGGCTAACAAAACCGATCTTATCTCTGACTGAATCCAGCGTGTAATCATCAATTGAGGTTCCGTTGATTAACACATATCCACTGTCTGGCGTGTAATATCGCATTAATAATTTCAAAATCGTGGTCTTACCGGCACCAGTATGACCCATAATTCCCAGAAAATCTCCTCCTTCAGCCTTGAACGATATACCACTAAGCACGGGAATGGTGGTGTTGGGATAGGTGAAATGAACATCTCTAAATTCTACTGAGGTTATCTCTTCAGTCAATTCTTTCGCATCCTCCTTATCGAATATCTCAGGCTCTAAGTCCACCACAGCAAATACTCTGCGGGCTGCGGCTTCCCCTCTTTGTAACTGGTTGATTAGAATCCCAAAAATGAACAGCGGCATGGTCATTCTCGTACTAATTAACAAGAAAGTGACTAACTGGCCAGTAGTTATATCGCCGCTGCCTGCCAAAGAACCACCGACAGATACCAGCAACCCAAATGCAATACCTGCGATAGCGTAAATCATTGGAACAAAGCGGTTTCGATCTTGACTGGCGCCAATAGCCTGGTCACGGTAAGCGGCTGACTCTCGGTCTACTCGATTTGATTCCCAGTCTTGTGCATTATACGCCTGAACTACAGAAATCCCGGAAATTAGATTTTCTAACACTGCGGTTATGTCGCCTGTTGATTCTCGTTGTTTACGGTATTTACGCTGCACTCTTGTTGAAAACCAATATACTAACGGGACAATCAAGATTAGCGGTCCGAATAATACTGCAGCCAATTTCCACGACATCAAAACAAGAATTACAAATGCCGTCAAGAAGGTTACAATAATCCTAATGATGGAAGTTGATGAGTCTGCGACCACATCTTCCAGTTGGTTGACGTCACTGGACAAAACCGACATTATCTGCCCTGTCTGTCGCATGTCGTAGTAAGAGGCTTCCATAGCGATGAGCGATTTTGTTGCATCCATTCTCAAATCGTGCTGAATCTTGTATCCCAAAGTTTGCCATGAATACTCCGATAGACCTTGGAAGAGTGCTAAGAAAAAGAACCCTAGAAATATCAAAAACCCGTATCCGACCTCAATATTACCCGGCAAGGCAATGACAAAATCCTGCAAGAATTTCGGCCCACTCATGGTTTTGTTAGTAAAGTAATCAATGGAATAGCCGATTGCAACGAAGGGCATTAAATCGAACATTCGGGCTAATGCGTTAGAGAATATTCCTGAAAAGACCCTGCCGGGGTATTTTTTTGCATATGGCACAACACGCCATATTTGTCTTCCAACAATCTGCGCCTTCTCACTATCGGCGGAGGGCGACATCAAATCTTCCGACACAGTGACACCCCCAGACTTGTCATGCCTCACGGCTTGCGGATGAGTTTTTGAAGTCTCGTAGTGATTCCGAAACAAAAATCAATCAAATCATTCATGAGGGTCCGGTTATAGTATTGCGCTATGGCGGACCTGTCCCGACAGTCAGCAGTTGTTCTTTGCGTGCTATTTCTGTTACAAATTACCGCCCCTTTGGTAAACGCAAACGGCGATGAAACACATGAGTTGGTGTTTGATACCAATGCAGATTTAGAACTCCTTGCTGCATTGGGAATCACCCCTAAGCAGAGTCCTGAGTATGGTTGGCAAGTCGAAGATGATTCAAGAGAAACAATTCACCTGTTGTATAGAGATGCAGCAACTATTCCTCCCGAAGATTGGCAAGAGTACACTGGCCAAAGTAATTCATTGAATGGTTGGTACTTTCTAACCCATGATTTCCCTATACCAACCGAATGGTGGTATGAACTCGGTAGCATAGGAATTGACTGTTTCACATATGTCAGCCCGGGTGGTTTTCATTGCTACCTTGCTGGACACACCACCGAAGAACTGGAACAATTAATGGTAACAGGGATTACAAAAATGGATCCCTCCGACAAGATAGCAAGCGACCTTGCAAGGGGCTTACTCGGGGAAACTATGTCATCTCCTAACCCAAATGTTGAATTCGGACAAGCCACTGTTACCGCCCTTTTGACCAGTGATGAACTGCCAAGCGATCTTGCGACACCCAAAGGCGTAGAATTAGTTTCAAACAGCAACAGATTTGCCAATTTTCAAATTGATACAAATGGATTATCATGGTTGGCTGAACAAGATTTCATCGAGTGGGTAGAAATCAAACCTCATTTTGTATTACACAATACGGTTGGAGCGACTATCATTCATTCAGACGATGTGCGAGACCCTCTGCAGATGTCAGCCATAGACGGCAGTTGGAACGGTTTAGACGGTAGCGGCATCATAGTAACTGTCTCGGACAGTGGTTTGGACAGCGGCGTCAATGATGCCACAATGCACCCTGATTTCGCTGATCATATCACCGATATTGTCTCGTGGCCGACACCGCCCTCTTCTTGCGCATGGACGTCACCAACCAATCCAGGACCTTGTGATGATGGGGCAATCGATGACAACGGCCACGGTACTCACGTTGCTGGTTCCGTGCTTGGTGATGGAACAGATAGTAATGGAGCAATAGTTGGAATAGCCCCTGAAGCCTCGCTAATCGTTCATGCTATCGAACAGAGCGGTAGTTTGAGTGGCATACCAGACAACCTCGAAGACCTGTTTAATTCGGCACGCGAAAATGGTAGTAGGGTGCACACTAATTCATGGGGTGCTCCATTGAATGGATATTATTCAACTTCAAGCATGCAAGCAGATATCGCGGCGCGCAATCATGATGACTTAGTGATATTATTTTCAGCAGGTAATAATGGATTGGATTCCGATTCCGACGGTGAAATCGACCTTGATAACATCGGAGCTCCAGGGAGTGCGAAAAATGTCATGACTATCGGAGCCAGTGAAAACTACCGGCCGGCGGTTAGTAGTACTGCACTTTGGGGTAATTGGTGGCCCTCCGATTATCCAGTCAATCCAATCAATGATGACCATATGGCTGACAACTCATCTGGATTAGCAGCATTTTCCTCTCGAGGACCGGTAAACGATGGACGTTTGAAGCCAGACTTTGTCGCCCCTGGTACATTTATTCTTTCGACAAAGTCGAGGTCTGCAGGCAACTGCGGATGGGCATCTTACAATTCATCGTACTGCTACATGGGAGGCACTAGTATGTCAACGCCAATCACAGCAGGTGGAACGGCATTATTACTCGAACACTTGATTGAAAACATTGGCTACACTAATCCGTCGAGTTCACTCGTCAAGGCGATGTTTACCGCGTCTGCTGATGATATGATGGGACAGTACAATGATGTCACCAATGGTGCTGGTGAATCAGTACCCAACAATCACGAAGGTTGGGGTCGACTAAACATGACTGCTGCAGTGCAATCATCTTATGTTGACCGAGAAACCGTATCCACAGGTGATGAGAGAGGCTGGAGTTTTATTGTTCCAGCATCAGCACCGACTCTACAATTAGTTCTCTCATGGATTGACAAAGAGGGGTCTACAGCAACCCAAGGAGCACTGATAAACAATCTTGACATTCACGTCAAAGACCCATCCGATACATGGCACAACCTTTCAAACAGTGTTGATAATTTGATTGGTCAAACCTTTGACAATCCGCTGCCCGGAACGTGGGAAGTCCACGTAATTGGCACCAATGTACCGGTTGGCCCTCAAATGTTTGCTTTGGCACTGAGTGATGATTATGCTTTAGTTAACCTAACACAAGATGCAGACCTTGACGGCGTGGAAGATTCTGATGATGATTGCTTACTGGTGCCCGGAACCTCGAGCGTCGATCGTCAGGGTTGCCCTGATACAGATTCTGATGGTTACTCGGATCCAGACACTGGATGGACAATAGCCAATGGAGCAGATGCGTTCGTGAATGAACCTACGCAATGGGCTGACCAAGATGGCGATAGTTACGGCGACAATCCCACAGGCATACAACCCGACGCCTGCCCCATTGCACCGGGTACATCGACATTGGACCGATTTGGCTGTCCCGATGCGGATACAGATGGTTACTCAGACCCTGATGGTACATGGCAAATCGCCAACGGCGCCGATGGCTGTCCAGCGGTAATCGGAACTTCGGACCAAGATCGTTCAGGGTGCCCGGATGGTGACGGTGATGGATACAGTGACCCGGACCCATCGGGCATCAATGGACCAATTTGGGATATTAGCGACGGAGCAGACGCATTCCCAAACAATTCGACTCAATGGGTAGATGGCGATTCTGATACTTTCGGTGACAATACCAGCGGAACATTTGGTGATGCTTGTGTAGGCACGCCTGGTTCATCATACCAAGACCGATACGGATGTGTTGACACCGACGGAGACGGCTATTCTGACCCTGATGGAGTGTGGACTACTACTAATGGAGCAGATGCTTTTGTCAGTGAACCGACACAATGGGTAGATTCTGATGGTGATGGTTACGGTGACAACCCAAGCGGGGTTAATGCCGATGTATGTCCCACCGTGCCCGGCTCGTCAAATCAATTAGGCACCTTAGGTTGCCCAGATTCAGACGGTGATGGTTATGCTGATACCGATGATTTATTCCCGGTTGATTCAACTCAGTGGTTTGACGATGACGCTGACGGATACGGGGATAATCCAAGTGGCAACAATCCAGATGGCTGTATAGGAACTCAAGGATTTTCCAGTCAAGACAGACTTGGTTGCCCGGACACTGACGGTGATGGCTGGTCAGACCCTGATGCGAGCTGGACCACCGCTAATAATGCAGATATGTGGCCAAATGATGCAACCCAATGGAAGGATACTGATGGCGACGGTTACGGTGACAATTCAGCCGGAACTAACGGCGACCAATGTCCGGGTAACTACGGCGAGTCCATCAATGACAGATTAGGGTGTCCTGACACCGACGGCGATGGTTGGTCGGACCCCAGCGGAAGCTGGACAGAAGCCCTTGGAGCTGACGCATTCCCTAATGACCCTACTCGTTGGGCAGACACGGACGGTGACGGAGTAGAGGATATTACGGATGATGCTTGTCCAAACATCGAAGGCTATTCCATTCACGACCGCCAAGGATGTCCAGATTCTGACGGCGACGGTTATTCCAACGGTGACGCATCATGGACCTCCACCAACGGCGCTGACGTATTTCCAAATGACCCTACTCAGTGGAATGATAGTGATTTTGATGGCTATGGCGATGAACTATCGGGAAATAATCCGGACCGCTGCCCGTTTACTTGGGGAGATTCATGGCGAAATGGAACACTTGGTTGTCCTGATGCGGACCAAGACGGTTGGGCTGACACAGAGGATGCTCAACCCAATGAACCTACTCAGTGGTCCGACATAGATGGGGATGGCTATGGTGATAACTTAGCTGGAGTAAATCCTGATGCTTGTCCAAATCAGGCTGGCAATTCTACCCAAGGCAACAGATTGGGTTGTGTCGATGATGATGGTGATGGATGGGATAACGCAATCGATGAATTACCTCTAACCCCTACTCAATGGCTAGATCAGGATGGTGATGGTTACGGCGATAACGCAACCGGAATCGAGGCAGATTCTTGTCCAGGAGAAGCAGGGACTTCGACTATTGACCGATTTGGTTGCCCCGATGATGATAGTGATGGCGTCTCAAATCTAAGCGATGCCTTTCCCAATGACCCGACACGCACTCAAGATTCTGACGGAGATGGCTATGACGATTTAGAGGACAATTGTATCTTTGTAGCAGGAAATTCAACTGCAGATAGAACAGGATGTATAGATACTGATGGCGACGGATATTCCGATGTCACTGTACCAACCAATACCACTGTTGGATGGAACATTAGCGATGGTGCTGACGCATTCCCAATCGAGGTCAGTCAGTGGGCTGACCAAGATGGTGACGGCTATGGTGACAATGCGAGTGGATTTGAAGCGGATGATTGTCCCGCAGAAGAGGGTTACTCAAACATCGGATTGTTTGGTTGCCCAGATGACGATAATGACGGCACTGCTCAATCAAGCGATGCTTTCCCTAACGACTCAACTCAATGGTCGGATATCGATGGCGATGGATTCGGCGACAATCCTAACGGAACAACACCTGATGCTTGTCCAAACGTAGTAGGAACTTCGACAATAGACCGCTATGGCTGTCCAGATGAGGATTCTGATGGTGCAAGTGATGACAACGATTTGTGGCTTGGCGATAATACTCAGTGGTTCGATACTGACGGAGATTCCTATGGTGATAACGAGGCTGGCACCCGAGGTGATAGTTGCCCGATGGAAAGTGGCACCTCAAATCAAGGAACGAAATTCGGTTGTCCAGACGGTGACAGTGACGGCTGGGCAGACATAGAGGATGCATTCCCTAACGAAGATTCTCAATGGTTAGATTCTGATGGAGATGGATGGGGTGATAACCAAACTGCTGGCGCATTCAAACTTGACCACTGGCCGAGCGACCCAACAAGAAATGCCGGAGAGGCAGACCTAAGCTGCAGCCAATCCACTGTAGAATTAGACTTAGCTGGCGGCGACTGGTTCTCTTTTACCTGCACTGTTAGCACTGAGATGGTCAATGCAGGCATCAGGGTTGAATGGCAGGCCATGAGCGGTATCGCCGCAGATACGACAGTGCAGTTGTTGATTTTCACGCCAGAAACTGGAGGTACACAGACTATCGTCTTCTCGGGTGAAGTTTTAGAAAACGGCGAATATCAACTGATATTAGTCGCTAAGGAACCGGGTTCTGAACTAGCAATGGATACAGTTACTGTAACTTTAGACGCTCAAGATTCAAGACTAAAAACCAGTATTATTGATGACCAAACAGACGCAATCAACAAGCTCCTAAAAGAGCCGTTGGTCCAATTTGCACTTGCAGGATTTGTCTTGTTTACCCTGATGGGAACCCTATATTTGAGAGGGAAATCTAATTCGGCTCGTCGTAACAAACAACGTCGAGAACATGCAGAAAATGTGCTCAAAGCTAGATTAGCTGCCAAACACACTGCACCAGAAAACCGCCGTGCTGAGTTCGGTTTAAATCGTCAGATACCGCCACCACCGCCCGGCTTCGAGTGAAGTTACGACCGATTGACTCAAAGAGGGAATACTACTCGCAACCAATATCGCGGATATGGTGAAGTGGTTATCATCTGAGGTTTCCAACCTTATGTCGTGGGTTCGACTCCCGCTATCCGCACCACAATTACGCCGCTATTACAGAGGTGCTTGGTGCTAAAATTAACAAAGTCTATGAGGAACCGGTACAAGGTCAAAACATGCAGGGTTCATCTTTGAAAAGCCTGTTACTTGTGTCGGTTTTGTTAAGCGCATCGATGTCTGGTTGCTTCGGAGAAGATTCTGACGAAAACGACAACGCAATCGCAGGTTTTCAAATTGATTTCACCGATGCTAGCGATGCTGAATTGCGCGGTGGAGAGTGGCACACATTCTTCCTTACAGGTAACGGTAGATCGATATCAGTTCCAAATAATGTCATGATGTTTATTGATGACGTCATTATTCCAAACGGCTATGCCATGGTCGATGGTGAACAAATAAACGGCAAATTACTGCCGATTCCATACGCTGAACAAGTTAGTATTACCATAGTTGAAGCCAATGGCAAAGGAAAGTCATTTGAATACACAATTAACGAAGGTGAGCCAATCGTGAGTGGTGAGGAATGGTTCGACAAAATGGACTTCATTACCAGTGTTTGTGCTGATTCTACCAAATGTGGCGGCTACATCAATCGCTGGATGGGTTCACCAAATCCAGCCTTTGAGAGAGCAGCGTCTTTCTTCCATGGCCACTTTGAGGGGCTGGGATATGAAACTCACTTGATGAGAGTTACTGATACCTTTAGTTTGACTCAACCCGAGAGCCTCAATGTAATTGCCTGGAAACGCGGTTATGACGACTCATGTGTGCAAGGAATCGGGGCTCACATGGACATTGCTCCTCCCGCCGGACCACCGGGAGGTGGTACATACGAAGGTGCTTATGACAATACCGCAGGAACTGTTGCAGTTATGTTGTACGCCAAGGCATTACTCGATATCGAAGTTCGATGTGATACTTTTCTTGCCCTATGGTCGAGTGAAGAAGCCGGTCTGAGAGGCTCCAATGCTTTCGCAAACAATGATTGTGATTATTGTCTACCACAAGACAAAGAATTACGGTTTTACATCAATATGGACATGATGGGAATTTCTTATCCGGCCAAGAAATCAAATGGCGATTACTTTCCTTACCATGCATGGTCCGGGCCTGACTTTGACCCAGAAGTGCAAGATGTTGCTATCACAACAATCCTTGATTATGTCCATAGGGATGTTCTTGAAGCACCCATGGATTTGCGAATTGAAGGTTCGTATGGTGCTGGTTGCGACCAACATTGGGATGACCACTATAATTTAGTAATGGACGTCCATGAAGACACTTTTGGCCGCTCAGACCACGTTACTTTTAGAAATCTTGGAGCCCAGACAATTTTTCATTTGGGTGCCTATGATGAGGATTACAGCGCTTATCATTCACCAACGGACACCTTTGACAATATGATTGCTGAAGTAGGTGGACCTGATGAATTGAAGGCTAGCATTCAGTATGTCTTATGGGCTGCATTTTTGGAATTCATGTTGGCAGATCAAACACCCGAAGTACGTAATGTCGATGTTTGAGAACACTTACAACCTTTAATTTACTCAACATCTAATCCTAAGCCATGGAAAAGGCCACGGTAAATCCTAATCGCCTTTCCAAAATTACTCAAAATAACCTCTTCCCGTTGGCATTATTCACATTAGGAGTAATTATCTCATTAATCGAGACAATATATCTGCTAATTCTTGGTAATTCTATCGATAACGCAGTTTGGCCACTGGCAATTAGAACTCTCGAACTTACGCTCTTGCTAAGACAAAGTGTCCCAAGTGTCGCTGTTTTATGCGCCCTAATCCTAAGCTTAGGCTTATGGTTGATGATTAGAAGACAACGTGAAAGATTTATTCCACATTGGATTGGTTATGCTTGCGTATTTATTTCAGGTATCGTAGTGGGTACCTATGCCGTTTTTGTGATAATGGATTTGCGTTATCTAAGGGGGGCATTCCTTTTGCTTCCTACCATGTATGGGTTCATCCTTTTTGCTTGTTCAATCGGTTCTCGTGGAGTACCTAAGTTACCCAAAACAAGCTACGGAAAGATGGAGAACTTCTATGCAATCAGTCACCTATTTGCTGTGTTTATGGCGGCGTGGCTAATGATGCCTGGTATTCCCGCACTAGTCGGTATGGCTCCTTCACCACCTGACAAACCCGTTTTCGGCTACGGCGCCGATCCGGGACCATTTCAAGAAGTGCTGGAGATCTATCCTTACCCACTACCGGATAACGTCACCGCTATTCAAGGCGGTACCGAAGATGATATAACATTCTCAATCTATCTGTCTCTGCCAGTTTTACCTAATAATCCGGGCATTGAAGGTGTTCCATTAGCGATTATATTCCATGCATTCAACAATCCCGATAGAGATTCTTACACAGATTGGATTGAACGATTGGTTGGCAAAGGAATGGTTGTAGCCTATATTCAGTACCCTACCGATGTTAGACCGGAGGGCGGTTCAAACTGGGATGATACCGTGGTAGAGGGCATGTCCGATTGGCCGCATCACGTTCCAAGATTGTACTCAATATACTCCGCTTTGCAGCTATTAAACTCCATCATCGACGATGAAAACAGAGGTCAGGAAATTGACGAAGTGCTGGGGAACCTAAGCATCATGCCTGAACACTTGTACATCGGCGGACACAGTTTAGGTGGTGCTTATTCACTGAATGCATTGCAGATGGCGCAGGAATTTGGCTGGGGTAGTGAAACCTTAGTTGTTAATACCGAAATGGCGTCGTCAAGACCGATTCAAGACCTCTGGCAGCCAGATTTCTCTAATCTTCCAGCAGCAACTGTTGTTCATCTGGCTGTTGGAGAAGATGACATGACTGTGGGCCAATGTGACAGCGTTTATCATCAGCAATTATTCGATTTGATAGAAGAAAACAATTCACTGTTAATATACATACCAAGTGACAAGTATGGATTTCCAAGATTAGTGGCCTCTCATTACATCCCTGCCAACGAGGCACACGATACACTTGCTGACTGGGCGTTTTACCGCCGTGTTGATGCACAAGCAGATTGGGTAGTGGCAAGGAGTCGAGGTGATTACAATACCGAAGATTTTGCTTATTTTCATCTCATAGATGGCCCTCAATTAAGAGATATGGGGGAGTGGTCAGATGGAACGCCCGTACTACAACTACAACCATACAGTAATGCTATAGAAGAGAAGCAATTCATTCATTGTTAGAGGTGATAGATTGACAGAAGAGGTTGGTGAGAAAAAATCTCTCGTTAAACTCATTGCCGGCTCCGCTTTAATCGGATCAATGTGTTGTCTTCCCAGTGTAGTCTTGGTGCTGTTCGGGTTAGCATCGGTGAGTTCTGCAGCAGCCCTATCAGACACGTTGTACTGGGGTGGCGATGGTTATGGTTGGTTTAGGCCGTTGATGCTTAGTTTAGCTCTAGCATTTGTTATCATTGGACTGGTGATTCATTTTAGAAGCAAAGGCATCTGTACCATCGACCAAGCAAAGCGTGAGCGAAGGAAGATAATCAACACCTCATTACTGGTAATTATCATAAGTTATGTTTCCTACTTGTTACTGAACTATGTAATCTTAACCGAAATTGGTATTTTGCTTGACCTACCATGGGAAGAAAGTCGAGATAGTTACATGTTTTGGAAATAATCAAAGGTTAAGACGAGTAGTATTACATCCAATTGACCATTCTGGATTCACACTCATCGCTTCGAGTGTCTGTTCGAGCAAGTCATCTTCAGCAATTGCATCATAACCCGTTCCCGGCGCAATTGCAATGCTTATATTGTAGCCATCAAATAGGTAATTTTCCAATTGAAAATTTAAATTTCCAATTGAGATTTTAGTTTCGGTATTTCCAATTGGAATTTTAATTTCTCGAGGATTAAGATGCATACCCCTTCTCGCCGCTTTTTGTATGGCTTCTTTACCCGTCCACATTGTTACACTATGTTGAGGATTATCTTGCAAATAGGCTAATTCTTCACCTTTAGCCATCATATCATAAACCCCGGAGGAGATTTCGAGTTTTGTAGGTTCACCATCTATCCCTACAGTCCATGAGGGTTCTACTAATGCGACAAAAGCCATTCCGTTAGAGTGGCCTATCGATATTGACGGCAGTGGATTTCTTAGCCAGGTTCCGGGCATGTAAGCAATACTTGGGGCGCGATATTCATTTCTTCTGACCTCCAGCAATGAGGCGTCAATGCCCCACGCCTCCAAAGCCTGTTCTAGCAACAAACGTCCACCAAGATATTCTCGTTTACGCTTTTCAGTTACAAACGTCGCATACTCATCAACATCAGCCAACTGCACATCCGATAATGATAAATTGTCAATAGGTGCAACGACGCAGAGTAACCTCGGACTATCAGAACCGAAATCTACTGGTATTGTGCGCATTAGTTCCACCATTAGCGTTCAAGAATGAATCGCTGTTCATCTGGGACTGGAGCCATACTCTTCAATCTCAAACCTTTCAGTGCAAGTACTGGTGCGTCATCGTCGCCAACAATTATCACATCATGCACCGTAACTCCACCATCTTCAACTGCAACCCTTAAACTCCTCATCCTCAATACTTCATAACGTTCTGGCACGCGTAGATTGGTTGACCATTCAATGCCGATTGGCAGTGACGAAAAACCCTCAGACTCCATTGCCACAAATCCTGCGTTTTGAAATCCTGCCTCGATCAACATCGGCAGTGCTTCAAGTAACACCTCATCACCGCTTGATTCAACTTCAAATTGTTCTCTTATGGGCAGTTGGTTGCGCATTAATGCGATACTGTCTGCGCCCGGTGATTCATCATCGCCAACACCTCTAATGACGCCACCGTGAGATTGGAATCTCGGCCCGTGGAAATACCTTTGATAGATGAATGAAGGCAATAGCACCAAATCATCTAAGCGTGGAATTCCAATATCTGGCATCTTTGATACCTCTGAGTGTAAAAATCCGGATAGGTCATCACTCTTTTCTATCAGCCTAACCGTCGCAGAATGGTGTTCGCGTTCCCCGAATACCTCGCCCTTTGAATTACTCAAGTCGGAAACTAATTGGCAATTAATCCAATGAACACCATTTTCAGACTTAGTGTGAGTAGCCACCACCCTTACTTTCATCTGAGACTTTAGCAATTTAACTGGTAATCCAAAAGTAACATTTTCAAAGCCTGCTAAACACGTAGAAGGCTTAAGCAATAGGGCATTTTCTGCAAACATCTCTAGTGCCATTACGCCGGGATGATAGGGCACTCCATCTATGGCGTGATCGTTAAGGAATGGGTGTATATCAGTTGAAAGTGTGGTTTCAGTTGTTAATGTTGTTTCACCATCGAATGAGATTACTTTGTCAAGCAGCGGGAATCGTGAGGGGTCGGAAATTACAGCAGCCATTTCTGAAGGTAACCTCAACGGAGGCTCTCTAAAGCTGTCAAACCTGTCCATAAGTCCCAGTGAGCCGCAGCCAAGTACTCTACGCTTACCGCCTGCTAGTGCTTCATCAACAAATATCTCTACACCAGTATCGACATCAAGGGTTTCTATTCCGGCGGCAGCAAAGACGGCTTCAATCGAGCCCCTAGTTGCCATTCCAACATCTTTCCACCCGGTCCAACCGATTGCTACAGCACGACATCTTCCTGTTGCTGTTAATCTAGCCATCTCGGCATCTAAGACGCTGTTTGCAGCAGCATAATCGGTTTGGCCACCGTTACCAAAACGGCCGGCTACGCTGGTAAAACACGCAGCAAATTTTAGCGACTTAGTACCTGATGCGTCAACTGCAGACATAAGAGATTTCCAACCATCTAGTTTGACTCTCACAACGCGGTCAAAGACAGCATAATCCTTGTCAGCTACAAGTTTTGAATCTTCTAATCCCGCACCGTGTACAACTCCAGTAATTTTACGATTAATCGATTTACCAAGTTCAATCAATCCGGCTCTATCCATCACGTCTACTGAATGATATTTTGCCTTATTACCGGTTTTTTCGATGCGGTCTAATGTGATGTAAACGTCTCTGCTACGAGTATACTTTTGCCATTCTCGATTCCAATCAACCATTGTGACTTTACCAGCCTCACTAGCTTCAACCATTGATTCACGTAATGCAAGTTTTCGCTCTGATAGTTGGGCTTCGGACCAGTCTATCCAAGATTGAGTTTCTTCGATCAAAGTTGAACGCCCGAGTAGAATAAAGTGCGCATTTGCGTCGGTACTGGCTTGTGCAACACCTATTACCGATGCAGCGGTTACTCCAGAGCCTCCACCTGAAACCAACCAAGTGTCGCTATTATCTAACGGCTGACGTTCTCCCTCAAGTGCTTCATCAAACGCAACCAAAGACCATCTTCGTTCATCTCTATCGATACCAATCTCAACCTCTCCACCAATATTGAAAATATCATCAACGATAAGTTGGGCTGCATGTGGTGCATCAAGAACGATTTCTGGATGCAAATCTAATGCTCTTGCTCGCAAATGAGTTTGTTCAAATGAATACGACTTAGTGACGCCGCTGGCCGAACATTGGATTGCATTGAACAAATCCCCAATATTACCGTGCCTGCCGTCAAGTGTGGTAACCGATGCAACTAAGCCGCTACTCAATTGGCTCAAGCTGTGGTCTAGGCCTTTCAACAATGAAAACCAGCCGTGAGCAGCAAGGGCAATTTGTGAGGATGGGTATGTGTCTTCATCCCACTCAACACCGGCCAACTTCAGTGCAGCCAAATGTATAACACCACATATGTCGGATTTATTCAATTCATCACAAACTTGCTCCATGTGTTCGGTATTGGCAGGGTCTGCGCGCAAGACTACTCTGGTTCCTTCCTTTTGCATTGACATATCGCGTATCTCTGACTCAAAGCCAACTCTTACCGCCTCAAGACCGCGATTTTCGAGGTGCAGACAAATTTCCTCTGCGATTCCCCAACCATCATCGGTCACTACAACCGTGCCCGACAACTCAAGTTTTTCTTGTGTGCCAAGACATTCCTCTATTTCGACTTGCCAGCGGCGACATCCTGTAGCGGGAATGCTTTGCGCTTGCGTGTCACTCGAAGTTGTATCAATTGGTTCATTGGTTAACTCGGCAGCAGTGCCTTCGATAGAAGATGTTACAGGTGCCTCTTGTTCGGTTTCAGCAGGCCCACCACTCATTTTGACAATATATGCGGTAAAGTGATTGAGAGTAGGGTGGTCACTGAGCACAAAATCCTCATCGACAGGAAGTGCGAAAATGTCTCTAACCTCTGCCATAATTTCCGCTTGTTTGACCGTATCGATGCCTAACTCTCCTTCTAAGTCTTGATCCATTTCAATGAAATCTGCTGGGTAACCGGTGTGTTTTACTACAACTTCAATCAATTTAGACTCAATTTCAGAATTTGCGCCTGCTGATGGCACACTGGGCAATTCAATTGGCACTTCTGGAGTTGTTATGGTTGATTCATGAATAGGCTGTACCTCTTCAAGCACAACATTACTAATTTCTGAACCAGTCATTTTTTGGATGTAAACTATCATGTGGTTTAGTGTTGGATAATCTGCTAAAACAAAATCTTCGTCAACTGGAAGTCCAAATTTTGTCCTAATGTCTGCCATTATTTCCGCTTGTTTGACGGTATCTATGCCTAACTCACCCTCTAAGTCTTGATCTAATTCTATGAAATCTGCAGGATAGCCTGTGTGCTGTACTACAACCTCGATTACGGTTTCAACAAGATTTGCATCGTCGGCAGATACAGATTGAGCTGGTGCACTCTTAGCTTCGACTGGTTCAGAGACTGCCTTTTCTACAGGCACGGCTTGTTCAATTATTTCCTTGGCTACCACCGCTGGAGTTGCAACCGCTGGTAAAGCGGCCCCGGCGCCTCCAGTCATCTTACCGATATAGCCAATCATGTGATTCAATGTGGGATAATCGGCCAAGACGAAATCTTCGTCAACTGGTAAGTTGAATTTACTGCGTATGTCGGCCATAATCTCGGCCTGTTTGACCGTATCTATGCCTAATTCACCCTCTAAGTCTTGGTCCAATTCCACAAAGTCAGCCGGATAGCCTGTATGTTCCACAACTACCTCAATTACTGTTCCAACCACATCGGTATTATCGGAGCCCAATGCAGGCGTAACGACTGGTTCAGATGGCGTTATTGGCGCAGCAACTTCCACTTGCTCCACTGCTGGTTGTGATTCTACAATCTGTGGCACATCATCAACTGCACCGTGATAATTTCCGCCTTCAAATTCTTTAGTCACCGACCAATCAGAACCTTGAATCCCTCCGTGAAGATTTTCATTGCCCTCTACATATGAGACTAACTTACCGTCCAATATTCGTAAAACAACATCATTGGAATTGGCTAGACCACATATCCAACTCATGAATTTCCTACCGTCAATTCTGGCCCCATTTATCTCGCATTTGCGAACCAGAGATAAGGCGATTTGTGAACCAAAGCCAGCACCAAAACGTAAACCATACTGAAGATTAGGGTAATCTCCGCCCTTCGATAAATTCAAGTTTCCAAGTTCAGGATCTTTTTCTCGATAATTGGCAATTGGTGGAATTCTGCCTGTAAGCATTCCATATAGCATGCTGGCATCTTCAATCCCAACCGCCATTGGGTGACCTGTGAAACCCTTGGTATTGGCAATTACCAAACTATCAGCACTATCTCCGAAAGTACTGCGTAGAGCCTTCACTTCTGATTGAGCAGAACCTCCACGTGCAGGGGTATAGGTTTCGTGGGAGAAAAATACTGTGTTAGGCGCCATTTGGTGCCTGTTAAGGCCCCATTTTACTTCCATCCTAGAAATGAAATTGTCAACGGTTTGTGCAACGTGCTCAACATCAAGCCTCGTGCCGTGATATGCGGAATTGGCAATTGTGGTACCGAGTAACTCCGCTATTGGTTGAACTCCACGCTCAGTTGCCTGTGAATTTCTTTCCAGAACAAATGCTGCTGCGCCCATGCCAAGAATTAATCCATTTCTTCGGCGGTCAAATGGCAGTGCTGTATCCTCGACTACATTGTGTGTCGATGCTGCTCCAGAGGCGGCGAATCCTCCACCAATCCATTCCCACAAATCATCTCCTGTAACGTCATCCGCAGAAATAATCACCACTCGGTCTGCTCGATTGGTTTCAATCCAATCCTGAGCCACACCGAAAGCGGCAGTTGCTGAGGCACAGGCTAAGTTAATCGTACTATTTGGTCCTCTAATGCCGGTATATTGGGCAAATTGAGAGTGTCCCATATTGAGTGTTTGGAATAAAAATCGGCGGTCGAAGCGGCCTTCTCCATCATCCCCGTTGTTTTTTGCATGTTTCATTGCCATCTGTAATCCTGGGAAACAAGATGCGAAAACAATACCGGTTCTATCCCTTTGCACTTGAGGGACTTGCCAATTAGTGATTAATCGTAATCCCCCCTTTCCGACCTGTTCAACCGGTGTGAGTGGAATTCCCGCATCCCTCAAGGCCAACAGACCTGCAGCGACGGCTAACTGGGTTGTTATATCCCAAGCCATGACCACTTTGGCATCAATGCCAAATTCTTCGGCCAAATCGAAAGCACCCTTTACTCCCGCTAACTGCGGTATATCAGCAAACTGAGTGGCTTTTTCCATATTCACTGAGCCATCTCGACCCTTGATTAATCGAACAATATTTTTGTCAAGCAAGCGCTGCTTATACTCGTTGCTTACCTCGGAAATGCAGGTTTCACCACGAACCAGTCTCTCGAACACATCGTCAGAAAATACCTTTTCTCCACCCGGTAAACCCAAGGAAATACCACTGATGACAATTGGGTCGGCCGTAGTATTTGCCGTTGGGGCAATGTGAGCAATTGCTGGACTTGTCGTTGACTGCTTTGATTTGCTTAGGTATGCCTGTGGTGGCTTTCTAATCCATCGCGCCAAATCGGCGACAACTTGGACTTTGGTTACATCGTATTCTGGGTCTGTTTCGCACTCCGAAGAAATCTTCGATATGACCTGATTGATATCACCATCTGAAAGACCGAGTAGAGTGCGCAGATTTACCATTCCATTACAGAACTTCGCAGGATATCCTGTAATTGGCGCCAAACAATCTCCGACATAATTGCTGATTGCTTCATCTAAGGATACCGAAACTTGGGTAGTGACGCCAACCGTTTCATTGGCAACAATAGGCGCTACTGGAGTTACGACCTTCGGGGCTGTTGCTTGAATCGGTGTTGGTTTCACAGATACAAGGCTTTGCGCATGCGCTTCAATTGGCCCTGCTCTAAAGGCTTCAGACAACTCTTGAGAATTTGGTTTTGGCCATTCTAATTCTCTACCAGCGAGATAAATTGCTGCCAAGGCCGATAAGAATGATGCTATACCCCCTTGTTTGGGATGATTTGTCATGATTGGCATATGAGGCCTGTCCGCCAATATTTGTGATGCAAACATGCTCAATGCCCGCTTTGGACCTACTTCGATGAAGATTCTAGCACCAGAATCGTACATCTTCTCCATTTGTGAGGTCCATTCAACCGATGAAGCCATTTGAGGTGCTAATTTCTCTAATACTGAGGATTTTGCATCATCGCCACTCATTGCGTAGAATTCTCCGTCATAATTTGCGGTTATTGGAATCTGTGGCCAATTGATCTCTAACGTTTCCAAAAACCTACGCAACGGTTCGTTGGCTGGTGCAACGATGCGGGAGTGAAATGCGTGAGATGTTGCTAGTTGTGTTGTCGAGAAGCCTTTGGCCTCAAACGCACTCATTGCAGCCTTTACTGGCGCACTTTCACCAGCTATGACTGTCATCTTAGGTGAATTTTTATTTGCTGCAATTACGTATCCGTCAGTCTCTTGCAAAACCTTTGCAACCTCGGAGTATGGTGCAGTAACGCTCGCCATCAAGCCCTTATCATCGATTTGTACCGAACCCATTTCGGTACCTCTTGCTGCTGATGCTCTCAATGCACCGTCCATGTTTAGAATACCGGAAGACATCAACGCAGCGTATTCTCCGAGTGAATGCCCAGCAACCATGTCAGGCTTTTGGCCATGGGCGTTGAGCAATCGCTCAATAGCAAGATCTGCTGTCAACATCGCAGGCTGAGTATACTCTGTTTGCTTGAGTTTATGTTCTGATTCAATCAATTCTTCTTTTGACAAGTTATTTCTCAGTACGAAACTGGAAAGTGTTTCACCGTCAAGCACGTCAACCATGGTTTGGTCTGATTGCTCCCAAACCCTCTGAACTGAACTATAACGCTGGAATAAATCGTATGTCATGCCCACATATTGGCTTCCTTGACCGGGATACATGTGGGCAATTTTTGCTTCGGCTGGCATGATTGCTTCATCGGTAACAAAGACTCCTTGAGATTGCAGAAAACCCCATTTTGCCTTGTCATCAATAGCCTTGATTGCTAAAGCTAAGCGTTTATTGAAATCTTGCCAAGATGTTGCTACTATCGCCATCCTTAACTTGTCTGATTTGTTAAATTGAGAGGCTTGGAATAATTCATTGGATAGTCTTCTGCCACACGGGTCTTCGTCAAAGGATGGTCCATCAAATGAAAGATTCTGGAGTTTGCCTACCAAGCCAGCCACAGTGCCTGCTGAGATTAGAATCAATCCACCCTCTATCGACTTTAATGCCTCATGAGTAAGACTTGGCTTTGCGGTTATATCTAGTATTGATTTTATTGAACTTGACGTAGAATGGTTGCCTGCTATTGGTTCATTCCATCCAGCAATTAAGCTGGCGTGGTATTCTTGTTCATACGCTTCAAGAGCAATGTGGAAATTGGTCCCACCGAAACCAAACGAAGAGATGCCGGCTCGACGAGGGTGTTGCTGGGGTTTTACCCATTGACTGGCCTGAGTGGGAACATAGAACGGGATATTATTCCATTCAACTGTTGGATTGGGAGTTTCAAAGCCTGCTGATGGAGGAATTGTGCTGGTATGTAAGGCCATGATTGCCTTCATTACACCTGCAATACCTGCTGCTGCTTTCAAATGACCAATTTGTGATTTTATCGAACCAACCGCAACTTGGTCACCGCCTGCAAGCCCAGTCCACAAGGTCGATAGCGAAGATAACTCAGTTGCGTCACCAACTTTTGTGGAAGTACCATGTGCTTCGACTAAACCAACTGTTGAGGGCTCATAGCCTGCTTGTTGGTAGGCTCGCGCAATCGCTTGAATTTGACCACGCTGACTTGGTGCAGTGATGCCTTTGCCGCGTCCGTCTGACGAGCCACCTACGCCTCTTATCACCGCATGAATAGTGTCGCCATCATCTATTGCTTCTGACAGTCTCTTGAGAACTAAGGCACCTGCGCCTTCACCCATGACAAAACCATTTGCTTTAGCATCGAACGGCGTAGAATGACTCGGTGAGAGAGCCCCTATCGCACTGAATTTGGCAAATGTAGCAGGGTCCATGGTTCGGTCTGAAGCTCCGGCAATCATCAAGTCGACCTGCCTATTTTGCAGCAGCCTGCATGCGTCTAGAATAGCGGCCATTGAGGACGCACAGGCTGCATCTGTAGCATAATTTGGCCCTTGTAGATTGAGTAAATTTGCGACTCTGCCTGAAACAACGTTTGCTAATTCTCCCGGCATTGTGTCTTCATCGATTCTTGGGCTGTGCTCGACAATTTCATCTTGGAAACCTTTGGCGTTTTCTTGTGGCAGACCGTGTTTTATTGCCACGTTCTTGGTGTGATTTGACCAAACTCTGATATTTGATAAATTTCGATTTTCTCCGCCTAATGCATTAGCAAAAATAACTCCGCACTTAGAACGGTCAAAATCCTTCGATTCTCCATCGTATCCGGATTGTTCGAGAGCTGCAGCGGATACCTCGACTGCCCACAACTGGCAAGGGTCAATCTGCCCTAAAGTCCCGGGAGGCTGACGCCATCGTCGCCAATTGAATTCGAAGTTCTCGACAAATGCACCAATCTTGGAGTAGGTGAATCCTTCTTCAACATCGCCCGGGCCACCAACTTTCCAAAAATCCTCGATTTTCCCCGGCCAGCGACTAGGTTCAACAGTTTTGATACTAACTTTGCCCTGTTGGATATTTTGCCAAAACTGATTGATATTTTCAGCGTCTGGCATTATTGCCCCCAATCCAATTACTGCAATTGGTTCGAATCGGGCTTGTTCCAAGCCCTCAGCGACTTTACCATCTGCTGCCGTAATTTTCAAACTATCACCTCAATTATCCATTATAGTTTCCGGAACCATAGTTATTGAATAGCCGGCATCGACATAGATACACTGACCGGTAACCCCTGAGGATAAGGGGCTTGCAAGCCATAAAGTGGCACCTGCTACATCTTCTTGGTTGACATTTCGTCTCAGTGGAGCATTTTTCTCAACATGGTCCAAAATATTGTCAAAACCTGGTATCCCAGAGGCGGCAATTGTTCTAATTGGACCTGACGAAATTGCATTTACTCTATGGCCCTCAGGACCCAAATGGCAGGCTAGCTCACGCGTCCAGCATTCAAGTGCCGCCTTGGCCATCGACATTATGCCATAAGAAGGCACATATCGATTAGATGCTGCATAAGTAAGCGTAACTGTTGATGAATTAGGATTTAGATGCGGTAGTGCAAATTTTAGACACCGTTGTAGTGAGTTAGCAGAAATAGTCATTGCAGTATTGATATCCTGATCTTCAACGAATAGTATCGGTCTGTCAAAACATGTTCTCGGAGCAAATCCAATTGCGTGAATCATAATGTCGGCTTTTGTACCCGGGTTTTCCTTGCTAAAGGCATCAAAGAACTCCTTAGTATCCTCGTCAGTAGCAACATCGAGCGGGTAAAAACCAGCAATTTGTGGTAATTTATCCTTGAGTTGGAAAATTCTGCTTCTAAACCTCTTTTGATATCCTAGGTATAGGCTTACACCATTTTCAGCAAGCATTTTACAAATGGCCCACGCAATGGAGTCTTCACTTGCAACTCCAAACACAAATGCGGTCTTCCCACTCAGGTTCAACATAGCGTAGCCACCTATACTAAGTGTTGCAGACCACACTCGCTCTTTGACTGTTACC
>TARA_B100001121_G_scaffold186353_1_pt1 | contig 23214 bp, 20 predicted proteins | sample TARA_B100001121 | Tara Oceans TARA_B100001121 (sample SAMEA2622817) | marine metagenome | biome: marine biome (ENVO:00000447); feature: surface water layer (ENVO:00002042); material: "saline water (ENVO:00002010), including plankton (ENVO:xxxxxxxx)" | depth 5 m
CCCTGCCACTGGCTCCTTAATTGGAACTCCCGCATCCATGAGTGATAAAGAAGTTCCGCAAACTGTCGCCATTGATGATGATCCATTAGACTCTGTTATTTCTGAAACTACTCTCAATGTATAAGGAAAATTTTCTTTTGATGGTAATGAAGAATTAATTGCTCTCCATGCCAGTTTACCATGTCCAATTTCTCGTCTACCGGTCCCTATTCTTCCACATTCACCTACAGAAAATGGTGGAAAGTTATAGTGTAACATAAAATTTGATCTTTGCATTCCCTCAAGGCTTTCTAATCTTTGCTCATCATCAGTCATGCCAAGAGTAGTCACAACAAGAGCTTGGGTCTCTCCCCGAGTAAATAGCGATGACCCATGAGTTCTAGGCAAAACTCCAACCTCACATTTAATTTGTCTTACATCTGCAAGGCCTCTTCCGTCTATTCTTTTTTTATCTTTTAAGATTGCTGTTCTTACAATGTCTTTTTCAAGAGATTTTAGCTGAGACAATACTTGGTTTTCTGTAATTGTTTCCTCATCAGCGAACATTTCTTTACATTGTGACTCGATTTCAGAAATAGCGGTTGATCTTTTTTTTTTGTCAATTTCTTTAAATGCACTTCTTAAAGCAGTTTCAAATTTTCCGGCAATTTTCTTTTTAATTTCAGAGTGATCGACTTCTTCCACTTCCCATTTTACCTTTCCAACTTTTTCTGCTAGTTTTTCTATTGCCTCAATAATTGGTACAAACTTTTCGTGACCAAATTTTACTGCGTCTAACATTACTTTTTCGGATAGCCCTGATGTTTCTGACTCAACCATTAAAACTGCATCTTTAGTCCCAGCTACTACTAAATCTAATTCGGAGTCTTTTAACTCCTCGATAGAGGGGTTAAGTAAAAAATTTCCGTCTTTATATCCAACTCTACTTGCAGCTATTGGTCCTAAAAAAGGTAGTCCAGAAATTGCTAGTGCTGCGGAGGAAGCTATAATTGATAATATGTCTGGTTGGTTTTCGCTATCGTAAGATAAAACTGTAGGAAGAACTTGAACTTCGTTCATAAAACCAGATGGAAAAAGAGGTCTTATTGGTCTATCAATTAACCTAGAAATTAATGTTTCTGCTTCTGTAGGTCTTGCTTCTCTTTTGAAATACCCGCCTGGTATTTTACCAGCTGCATAATATTTTTCTTGATAATTTACAGATAAAGGAAAATAATCTTGACCTTCAGCAACTTTTTTTGCACCTACTGCCGTTGCAAGCACAACAGTTTCACCGAGTTTTGCAATGATAGCACCATCTGCTTGACGAGCAACTTTTCCTGTCTCTAAAGTTAATTTTTTACCATTAACTTCCAACTCTTCCTTATTTATTTTGAACATTATTTCCTTAAATTTAGTTGTTTAATAACTTTTTGGTAGGAATCAGAATTTTTCTTTTTTAAGTATGAAAGAAGTTTTTTTCTTTTATTTACTGATTTTGCCAACCCTAAAGTTGAATGTTTATCTTTTTTAAATTTCTTAAAGTGTTCTGATAACTTTGTTATTTTATCAGTAAGTAAACCTATTTGTATCTCTGTAGACCCCACATCTTTAGAATGTATAGCTAAAGACTTAATTGTATCTTTTTTTTTCTTTATCATTATCAATTTTATTCTTCTTTATTATTCTCTCAATCTTTTCAGCATATTCAAATGAGTTATCTTCTACAAAAGTGAGCTTAGGAAGAAACTTAATGTCTAGCCTTTTAGACAAGGCTTTTCTAACAAGATGAGCGTATTCAGTCAAGATTTTTACTGTTTCCTTTGTAGCTACTCCACCCAAAGGAATTACATAAACTCTTGCGGTTTTAAGATCTGGCGTCATTCTTACCTCGGTTACAGTGATTAATTTTGAATTTATCGAGGGTATTTTTGCTTCATTCCTAATAAACAGTTCTCCTAAATTCTGCTTAACTAGTTCGCCTACTCTTAATTGCCTTTGACTATATTGTCTCGGTGATGATTGATTTCTCATTATATAGATCTTCTTACCTCTTCAGCTAAATAAGACTCGATAACATCCTTCTCTTTAAAATCAATAAAATCTTTAATTCCAATTCCACATTCTAACCCAGTTCCTACCTCTTTAACTTGATTTTTTTCTCTAAAGATCGATGATATTTCTCCGTTATAAACAACTATACCATCTCTTATAATTCTAGCTTTTGATTTACTTTTTATTTCACCACTAATAACTTTCGAACCTGCAATTTTCCCTACATTAGAAACTTTGAAAACTTTTTGTATCTCAGCACTACCTAGAATTTTCTCTTTAATATCAGGCTCTAAAAGACCTGATAAAGATTTTTCAACATAATCTAAGGCCTCATAAATAATATTGAAATACTTAATGTCTATTTTCTGTTTCTCGGCTAATTTTTTTGCCTCCCTGTTAGGTTTTACATTAAAACCAATCAATATCGCGTTTGATGCTTTTGCAAGAGATACATCTGTTTCATTAATCATTCCAATATCAGATAATATTATTTTTGCCTCGACCTCATTATGTTTGATTTTATCAATAGCCATTTTGAGAGCTTCACTAGAACCTTGGACATCAGACTTAATAATAATATTTAATTCATCTTTGTCTTTAGTTTTATCAAACAAAGTAGTTTTATCTTGAACAACGGCTTTATTTTTAATTAAATTGTCTTTTTTAAACTCGACCATTTTCTTGGCTTCGTCTTCATTTTCAGTCACCACAAACTCTGCGCCTGAATATGCTGTGCCGTTCATGCCGAGCACTTCCACTGGCGTTGAAGGAAGAGCGTAGTCAACTGTCTTGCCCTCATGATTAATCATAGCTCTTATTTTTCCCCAGGTATCTCCGCAAATAAAATAATCTCCTTTGTTAAGCTTGCCATTACTAATCAAAATAGTAGAGACAGGGCCTTTTCCTTTATCAATTTTTGACTCAATGACTACCCCTTTAGCTTTGTCGCTGAAAGATGCTTTTAAATCAAGTATTTCAGACTGCAGTAATATATTTTCTTTTAATTTTTCTAAATTAATTTTTTTTAGAGCCGAAACTTCTACAAACAATGTATCTCCGCTTAAATCTTCAGCTATTAATTCGTATTGCATCATCTCATTTTTAATTTTTGAAACATTTTTATCTGGAAGATCACACTTATTGATCGCAACTATAATTGGTACTTTAGCAGCCTTAGCGTGTTTGATAGCCTCTACAGTTTGAGGTTTAATTCCATCATCAGCAGCAACTACTAAAACAACAATATCTGTAATTTTTGAGCCTCTTGCTCTCATTTCAGTAAAAGCTGCATGTCCTGGTGTGTCTATAAAAGTTATTAGTTTATTATCGGATGTTTTGACCTGATAGGCACCAATATGCTGAGTAATACCTCCAAACTCACCGGATACTACATCGGTATCACGTAAAGAGTCTAATAAAGAAGTTTTTCCATGGTCAACGTGCCCCATAATAGTTACAACTGGCGGTCTAATTTTAACATCACCTCGAAATTGCTCTTTTATTTTATTTTTTTCTATTTGAGGTTTTTCCTCAATTATTGGTTTATGTCCAAATTCCTTAACTATATATTCTGCTGTATCCTTATCAATATTATGGTTAATAGTTGCTACAACTTTCATATTGAATAAAAACTTTATTATTTCACTAGATTTTTCAGCCATTCGATTTGAAAGTTCTTGAATTGTGATTTGTTCAGGAATTTTTACTTCTCTAATTACTTTCTTAAATTCTTTTTTTTCCTCATTCTCAGGTTTATTCTTTTTTTCTTTTAGCCTAGCTCTTTTGACTGAAGCTAAACTTCTTTGTTTAATTTCAATTTCTTCTACATTTAAAGCTCTAGAAACAGTCAGTTTAAAATCTCTCTTATCTATAGGTCCTTTAAGTTTTAACTTGCTTTTTCCAGCTGGTTTATTGTCCTTTTTAATAAAATCTTTTGTTGCTTGTTGTTCAATGAATTTTCTTGGAAAGTTTTTTTTCTTTAAATCTTGATTTTTGCTTAAACTTTGAACTCCAGTTTGCCTGTTAGATGATTTACTAGATTTGAATTGTTTCTTTTTTTCGATTGAAAAAGATTTTTTACCAGCGGGAGCAATAGAGGACGTGTTAATTTTCTTTTTGAAGTTGGAAGATATTGTGAGAGTTTTTTTTTTATCTTTTTCCATAACATTATTTATAAGCTATCTCTCTTGCAGCCATAATTAACTCATCTGCTTCTTTTCGTGATAGAGAAAATTCTTCAAGAAAACCGTCAATCCTTATTTTTTTTCCTTTTATTTCATCATATCCTCCGATTAATTCATCAGATGATAAATCTGCAAAATCACTAATTTTTTTAATATTTTTTTGTCCTAAGATTACAAGCATGCCTTGGGTCATTCCTTTTAAATTTATTAATTTTTCTTCAACTCCAAGCTCTTTCAATTTGACTGCTACAGCTTCCTTTTCTTTCTCCAAGGTTTCCCTTGATCTTTCTATTAGCTCCTTTGCAGTTTCTTCATCAATTGCATCAATTTTAGCAATATCTTCTGAGTTAGATTGTGCTATTTCATCGATTGAAACAAATCCTTCAGAAACCAATAGTTGTCCTAATGTCTCGTCCACTTCAAGATTTTTAATCAAAGTTTCAGTTCTGTCTTTAAATTCTGCTTGACGTCTTTCTGAATCTTCCTTATCCGTTAATATATCTATTTCAAAATTAGTTAATTTAGATGCTAACCTAACATTTTGACCTCTTCTTCCGATAGCTTTACTTAGGTTTTCCTCTGTTAAAATAATATCAATTCTTTTGTTATCTTGATCAATTAAAACCCTTTGTATTTCTGCAGGTGATAATGATTCTGAAATCAAAGTTGGTAAATCTTCTGTCCATTTAATAATATCAATTTTCTCACCATGAAGTTCATTAACAATCGTTTGTACCCTACTCCCCCTCATTCCTACACATGCACCAACGGGATCAATAGATGAGTCTTGTGAGTGAACACAAATTTTAGCTCTACTTCCAGGGTCTCTAGCAACAGATTTAATTTCGATAGTTCCTTCATAAATCTCCGGAACTTCTTGAAAAAATAATCTAGCTAGAAATTGTGGATGTGCTCTTGATAAAAAAATTTGATGTCCTTTTATTTCTTTTTTAACTTCATAACAGTATGCTTTAATTCTATCTCCAGTTTTTAGGATTTCTCTGGGAATTAACTCGTCTTTTTTAATAACACCCTCTGCTTTTCCTAAGTCTACAATTACATTTCCGTACTCTAATCTCTTGATAATTCCGCTTAAAATTTGACCTTGTTTGTCAATGAAATCCTCATACTGTCTATTTTTCTCAGCTTCTCTTACTCTACTGCTTATTACCTGCTTCGCACTTTGAGCTGCGATACGACCGAAATCTATTTGAGGCAGTTCCTCATATATTTTACCTCCGATTTTATTTTCTATATTATCTTTTTTTAGCCTTTTCGCATGTTCTAGAGATATTTCTCGGGCAGGATCCTCAACTTTTTCAACAATATCTAAAACTTTTTGAATTAAAATTTCACCACTTTCTCTATCAATATTTACCTCGATATTGTTGTCATTTCCAAATTTTGTTAAAGCGGCTTTTTGAATTGCACTTTCCATTGAACTTATAACAAGCTCTTTGTCGATAGATTTCTCATTAGCCACTGCCTCAACTATTCTTAAAAGTTCTAGTTTATCTAAACCTCTGTTTAACATTTTTAAAGCTCCTAAAAAAAAATGGGCAAGTGCCCATTTTGATAAATTAATAATTTATTGTTATTTAAAAGAAAATTAACCTTTTTTCAAGATTACACTTTAAATAAATTTGATTTATCTGTCTTTTCCCACGAAAATTCGCCTTTATTCGTAGGTTTTCTTCCAAAGTGACCGTACGCAGAGGTAACCTCATAAATGGGATTATTAAGTTTCAACAATTCTCTTATCCCTCTTGGTGATAAATCAAAATTTTCGTTTATTATTTTCCTAATCTTTTCCACTTTTAAATTATCTGAGTCAGCTAATTTAATTAATATTGATAATGGTTTTGAAACTCCTATAGCATAGGCTAATTGAATTAGACATTTCGTTGACGCACCAGATGAAACAATATTCTTCGCCAGATATCTTGCTGCATACGCTGCTGATCTATCAACTTTTGTTGGATCTTTACCGGAAAAAGCTCCTCCTCCATGTGGGGCTGCTCCACCGTAAGTATCAACGATTATTTTTCTTCCTGTTAAACCAGTGTCTCCATCAGGACCGCCAATTATAAATTGGCCTGTTGGATTTATATATATTTCTTTTGGATTAAGCTCATTTAAATATTTTTCTGGTATAGCTTTTTTAATATATGGAATTATTATCTCCCTAACTTTTTCTTGATTTAAATCTTTTGAGTGCTGAGTTGATATAACTATAGATGTGACTTTTGTCGGATGATTTTCTTCATATTTCATTGTGACTTGGCTTTTTGAGTCAGGTTCAATTCCCTTCAGCGTGCCACTTTTCCTATCTTCAGACATTAATCTTAAAATTTTATGAGAAAAATAAATAGGTGCTGGCATTAAATCTTCTGTTTCTTCACATGCATAACCAAACATAATGCCTTGATCTCCTGCGCCTTCATCTTTGTTATCTTTTGAATCAACTCCCATAGCAATATCTGCCGACTGTTCGTGTAAATAAGTTTCTATATTTGCGTTTTTCCAGCTAAAACCCTCTTGATCGTAACCTATGTCTTTAATACATTCACGCACATTATTAATCAGATCGTCTTTTTTTATTTTAGGACCTCTAGTCTCACCAGCTAAAACAACTTTGTTAGTAGTAGTTAAAGTTTCACAAGCTACTCGTGAAAATGGATCTAAAGATAAATATTTATCAACAACCATGTCTGATATCCTATCGCAAACTTTATCTGGATGACCTTCTGAAACAGATTCGCTTGTAAATAAATAACTATTTTTTTTCATTATTTTTATTGTAAATATTAATGAGTAAAATATATGTAAATAAAAGTACAAAAAAGATCAAATCATTTTTATTTTTATTATTTGTCTTTACTAGTGATACGTAAAAGTCGATATTACCAGCTTCATTAGGCTCAAGTTTTTTTATTACAGCACCTTTATTATTTATTATAGCACTTATTCCTTTATTAGCTGACCTTAAAAGAAAGGAGTTCTGTTCAATTGCTCTAAAAATTGCTTTTGAGAAATGTTGGTGTGGTCCTATTGATTTTCCAAACCAACCATCTTCAGAAATATTTATAATCAAGTTTGTTTCATAATTTGAATCTTGAGCGAGTTTTGTAAAAATTATTTCATAGCAAATCAAAGTTAAAATGTTTAAATTATCAAATAATATATTTTTTTGCTTTTCAGCTTTTAAGAAAGAACCATGGCCCTCTGTAATTTTTTTTAAACCAATTTTATTTAAAAGTGTTTCAAATGGTAAAAATTCCCCAAATGGAACAAGTTTTTGCTTATTATATTTGTGTAGTATTTCCATACTGTTATTTACTATCACTAAACTGTTAAAAATACCGCCAGTACCAGGATCGAGCGTGTTAACTCCAAACAAGATATAATGGTCTTTACTAAAATTTTTCTTAAATATATTTTTTAATTTTGAAAGTTGATCAAAATTATACCCGCTGAAAACACCTTCAGGCCAAATGAAAATTGTTTTGATTTTCTTTTCAGGTTCACTGTATTTAATTAATTTTTTCAACCTGCTCTCAATTTCTTTATTGTCAAGTCCGTATTTTAAATCAAAATTTGGCGAGACCACTTTTACATAAATTTTTTTATCCAGTGTATCAAGAAACTTATCATTCTGATTTTTAGAGTAACTGCCATATATAAACAAAATCAATAAAATGATTGGTATTACTGAAAGAATTGCTGTTTTTTGCATTAATTTATATTTTGAAAATGTAATTGCAGGTAACATAAATAATGTTATCAAAATTAAATTAAATGCAAATAATCCTATATTATTTAAAATTTGTAAAATTTCACCACTCCAAGAATAACTATAGGCCCACAAATTCCACGGAAAACCAGTTAAAATTTTAGCTCTAAAGTAATCAGATAGAGATAATCCCGCTGAGAATAATAACAAAGAATTTAAATTTAAATTTAAAAATGGCCCAATTAAAACAGAAACAATTGAAAAAAATAAACTTAAAAATAACGGTACGAGGATTAGACCAAAAGGAATTAAAAATCTGAAACTTTCATCAAAGGTAAGAGAATTTGTTATCCAGTAAATTCCACATAAAAAAAACCCAAACCCAAATGAAGTTCCACATAAGAATAAGTTTTTTCTATATGGTTTTTTTCTATAAACACTTTTTGATTTTTTTTTTATGAAAATTATTAAATAAAAAAAAGATGGTAAAATTAAAAAATTAATTATCGTCAGATTATAAGGTTGAAAAGAAAAAACTGTTAGTGAACCAATCAAAAACGGAAAAAGAAATAATGTAAACAACCGATTGTTTAAATATTTCTCTAGCATTTAATTGATAAACGATAAATATTTTTTTTCAACTTTTTGCATGACGTAAAAATCTTTATTCTTTTTGTGATCATATCCGAAAAGATGAACAAAACCATGTATCCAAAGTTTATCAAATTCTAATTTAAAATTTGTATGATCTTTTTTATTTTTCATCTTATCGAAATTTAATATTATATCTCCAATGTAAATTTCTTTATTTCTTTTTAATCTAGATTGAAACTCTTTTTTTTTATAGAAAGGAAAGGACAAAATATCAGTAGATTTATTTCTATTTCTAAATTTCTTATTAAGTTTTCTTATTTCGTGGCTATCAGAAAGTAAGATTGTACAGAAAATATTTTTTTTTTTAAATATTCGTATTCTCTTATTCAAATTTTTAGTTTGATTTTCAACGTATATGTTAGGATTTTTAAAATAACCCAGCCATTTGGGGTTATTAGTAATTACGTTAATTTTTATCATCAATGCTTTTTTTTTGATAAGCCTTAATAATTTTCGATACTAACGGATGTCTTACAACATCGTTGTGGTCAAATTCTATTACTTTAATTTCATTCAAGTCTTTAAGTATTTTACTGGACTTTATTAATCCTGATTGGTTTTTGTTTATAAGATCAATTTGCGAAGGGTCGCCATTTACTACTAATTTTGAGTTTTCTCCTATTCTTGTTAAAAACATTTTTATTTGTGTTTCTGTAGCATTTTGCGCCTCGTCAAGAATTGCAAAACAATTTTTTAAAGTTCTCCCTCGCATAAATGCTAATGGTGCTATTTCTATCTCACCATTTTCAATTTTTTTATCAATTTTATCTGCTCCAAATAGTTCATATAGAGCATCGTATAATGGTCTAAGGTATGGATCGACCTTTTCTTTCATGTCTCCTGGTAAGAAACCTAATTTCTCACCAGCCTCAACCGCAGGTCTAGATAAAATTACTCTGTCGATTTTTTTTTCCAGTAATAAAGTTACTGCAACTGACACCGCTAAAAAACTCTTACCTGTACCTGCTGGACCTAAAGATATAACTATATCATTTTCTTTTAGTGCTTTGATATATTCTGACTGCTTTTCGGAGCGCGCTATAACGGACTTTCTTGGTGTTTTAATCAATTGTTGAAATGACTTAACATTAGACTTTTTCAATTCAATATTTTTGTTTACTGATAAATAAATATCTTCTTTTTCAATTACTTTAGTTAAAAAATATTTATTTACTAAAAATTTTATTGTTTCACAAAACAAATTTAAATTTTCGTTTTTCCCTTTGCAAGTTATTGTGTTGCCTCTAAAAAAAACGTTTGTAGTTGTTAATTTTGAAAGCTCTTTAAGATTTTGATCGAATTGGCCTACAATTGACATTAACATCTCATTATCACTAATTTGCAAATTTATGGTCTCTTTATCAATTTTTTTAATTATCAAATTTTGATCTAGTTTACTAATTTCAGACATAATTATGCAGCGTATACCTCATTTTCAGCATTTAAGTTAATTTCACCTTTTAACGAATTTTGATTTCCTGTTAATATTTTGATATTTCTCAATTTGCCAACTAAGTTTTCTTTTGTTTTTACAATAACTGAATTCGAAAATTCATCTCTTCCAAAGTATTCATCTTTATTATCGGTTTGATTTTCAAAAAGGACCAAAGAATTCTTGTTGAAAAGTTCTCTTCGAAATTTCATTTTTAATTTACTAGCAGCTTCTTGAAAAATGATTAGTCTTTCTTTTGAGGCATCTTTATCAACTTTTTTCATTTTTGCTGCAGGAGTACCAGGTCTTGGACTGAATATAAAAGAATAAGAGTTTATAAACTCTACTTCTTTTAAAAGTTTCAATGTCTGTTTAAAATCATTTTCTGTTTCACCTGGGTAGCCAATAATAAAATCGCTAGAAAATTTTAGAGAGGGGTTTACTTTTTTTAATTTTCCTATGAGATCTAAATATTCCTCTATCGTGTGTTTTCTATTCATTGATCTCAATATTTTATTTGATCCGCTTTGAACTGGTAGATGAATAAGTGGCATTAATTTTTTATTCTCACCGTGAATTTCTATTAAATCAGTTGTAAAATCATTTGGGTGAGAAGTCGTATATCTTATTCTTTCTATCTTTTTTAATTTTGAAATTTCCTTAATCAAAGATGAGAGTTTTGTTCCATTGTGATTATATGCATTTACATTTTGACCTATCAAAGTAATTTCTTTCGATCCATTTTGCTCAAGAGATATACATTCTGACAATAATTCTGCAATTGACCTAGAATACTCTGGTCCTCTCGTGTAAGGAACTACGCAAAACTTGCAAAACTTATTGCAGCCCTCTTGTATAGTTAGAAATGAGGAAATATTATTATCTAAATTTTTAATCGAATTTAAAGTATCAAATTTTTCAATTACATTAAAATCTGTTGAGATTATTTCATCTGATTTATTTTCTAATTTAAGAACTATTTCGTTTAACTTGCTGTAAGATTGTGGTCCTATAACTGCATCAACATATTTTTCTCTTTGTAAAAGAATTTCACCTTCTGCCTGAGCCACGCAACCTGCAATCACTACAATAGGTTTTTTTTTGTTTTTGAAATTTTTTTTTATCCTTCCAACATCATGATAAACTTTTTCAGTGGCTTTTTCTCTGATGTGACAAGTGTTTAAGACATAACAGTCGGCTTCACTAGAATTTGAGGTTTTAACATAATTTATTTTTTTCATGATATCGTAAATACGATTACTATCGTATTGGTTCATCTGACATCCCAGGGTTTTTATAAAGATTTTTTTTTCCAATTTATTTTTTGATTTTAGAACCATATAATTCTAATTTATGATCCACAAGATTATACCCAAGTTTTTTAGCAATTTTTTTTTGCAATTCCTCTATATCTTTGTCAACAAATTCTAAAATTTCTCCACTGTTAATATCAATCAGATGATTGTGGTCATCATTAATTTCGTATCTTGCTTTACCTGCTTTGAAATCATGTTTTACTAAAATACCTGCTTCTTCAAAAAGTTTTACTGTTCTATAAACTGTAGCTATGCTTATTTTATCATCAATAGCGGTAACCCGTTTATGAAGTTCATCAACATCTGGATGATCTTTTGAACCGTAAACTTCTTTTGACTCAGATAGTACTCTAGCAATTACTTTTCTCTGGTCAGTAAGTCTGACTCCTTTTTGCCTACATTTTTCCTCAATAATACTCATACTTTAATTTAACTTAAATAGATGGGCTTAATCAATTTTTTTTCGACTAAATTTTTACATAACAGTTTATCTATATTTTTTTGATCAAAAACCTCTAAATCAGAGGCTTTATATCCGTATAACTTAATACTTTTTGAAATTTCTAGCCCTTTTGCGACAGCTAGAGAAATCCTTATTCCTGAGAAACTGCCAGGTCCCTGATTAATAATCACAGAAAAATTTTTATCAGGATTAACTTTATGTTTTTTTAAAAATTTAAATATTTCTAAAGCTAGTTGCTCATTTTTATTCTCAATGCCATTATTATCTAATTTGTGGACAAAAAATTCTTTATTTATACGTAAACCTAATTTATCATCTTTTCCAATGCAATCTATAATCAAAAAATTGTTTATCATTTTTATATTCATTATAACTTTTGAATCTAGTCAATCAAAGACATTTGCTACAAAAAATTTAAGCGTTGATGACTTTGGTTTAATATCAATTATGTATCATAGATTTAATGAAGAAAAATACCCATCAACAAATATTAAATTAGATGTTTTTAAAGAGCAGCTTAAAATTATAGAGGATGAAGGAATACAGTTCGTTCACCCTAAAGACTTTGAAAAGTCGTTAACACAAAGAAAGAGAGACAGAAAAATTTTACTTACAATAGATGATGGTCTACTATCATTTTATCGGAACGCTTGGCCTATTTTAAAATCAAAAAAAATTCCTTTTATTTTGTTTGTAAATACAAGAGAGGTGGGATCCTATAATTACATGAATTGGGATCAAATTCGTGAGCTTAGTAATTCTGAGAATGTTGAGATAGGTAATCATAGCCATTCACATGAATATTTAGTAGATGAGTCTGCTGAGGTAATTCAAAAAGATATCTCTAAATCAATTAAAATTTTTGAGGATAAACTTGGAAAAAACTCAGAATTTTTTTCTTATCCCTTTGGAGAATATAGCCTTGAATTTAAAACGATTATTAAAACAATGGGTTTTAAATTTGCCTTCGGTCAACATTCAGGTGTTATTGATGAAACAAAAGATCGATGGGAACTACCAAGATTTCCTATAAATGAAAAATATGGTGAAATTAAAAGATTTAATACTTTGATGAAAACACTTCCTCTCAAATATAAAAATATTGAACCAGAAGATAGATATTTAAAGCAATCAAAGAATCCTCCGAAAGTGAAAATAAAATTTTATGAAAATATAAAAAATTTAAAAAATATTAATTGCTTTTCCAATGAAGGTAATAAATGGAGAAACTCAAAAATTGTATTTATTAATGATAATGAATTAAAAATTGAAATTGCAGAAAAATTTATAGGGGAAAGAGGAAGAATAAATTGCTCATTGAGAGAGGTTAATGGTTTTTGGAGATGGTTAGGAATTCAATACGTTGTAAGCGAGAAGTAATTTAGGATTTCAACTCTATTTGTTTAACAGAGTTTACTAATTTCACTGGCTCAAAATCTGATAATCTATTTTGAGTTATAATTTGATTTAATATTTTTGTATACTCTGAACCAGTTTGAGCATAATTTTTAAGAGTTTCTGTTAAAGATAATCCAGTTATCTTTTTATTTTTATCTCTAAGTTGTCTTCTCTTTTCTCTAAATTTTGAATAACTTTTGTGTGTGTTTAAATTATTTTTATAAGCTTTAACTGATGCTCTTAAGATAGGAAATTTTAAAATTTTGTGATTTTTATCACCATCCCTTTTAAGAGGAGCTATACCTTGCCCGTCCCACGTCCACTGACCGAAAATTGCATTTCCTTCTAATGCAAATCTAGAAGTTCCCCAACCACTCTCTTTTGCGGCTTGAGCTAATGCGATTGATACTGGTATAATATCCATTTTTAACATCAACTCATTTAAGTCACTTCTTTTGACTTTGTATTCCAAAAGCTTTTGTCTCAACCATTGCTTCTCGGAATCAGTAGTGAATTTTTTATCTATCAATACTTTTAATCTTTCTCTGTCATCTAATATTTTTTCATTCTCAGCAACAATTAAAGGTAAAACAATTTTAATAAAAGTTTCTTTTTTTAATTGTACACTTTGTAAATCATCTAGGTCTCTAGGAAACTGGGTAAAATATATTGGTTTGACTAATTTATCATTTCTTACAGATCTTAAATCGTAGTCAACATCTTTAAAAAGTTGAATCACTGTTTCAGTTTTTAAATTTAGATCTGGTAATATCACCTCTGCAACACTATTTTTTTTGACTTTTAGCTCGGGTTTTTTAGCTTCTTTTTTTACTTGAACATCTTTTTTAACTTGAACTTCTTTCTTTTCTTTTTTTTTAACTTTAATTTCAGGTTTTTTGTCTTTTTTTACTTTAGGTTCAGTTTTTTTGGTTTCTATCTTAGTTTTAATAGTGTCAAAGTTCTTGTATGCGCTATACCCCGCGAAAATTGTTGTAGAAACTCCTGCGATAATGAAAAAGCTTATTATTACTTTTCTTGCACTATTATGATCTATTTGTTGATTGTATATAGAGTTGAATACGTCAGTGAAAACATTACCAAAAAATTTACCTACAGTGTTTCCTAGTTTTGGAATAACATTTAGTAAATTGATACCGGCGTTACCAGCTGATTTCCACAAACTATTTATTCCATGATTTACTTTTCTCGAAGTATCGTATTTATAATTTTCTACTCTTCTAAAAAATCTATTTTTATCTTTTATTTTTTCTTCTTTAAAACTTTCTAGATTTAACTTTATTTTTGAAATAGGTTTTGTAAAATTTTCTTTGAAAAAATTTGTTTTGAAGTCTTTAGGAATAACTATTTTATTTTTTTTTAGTATGAGTTCAATTTGACCAGTAGTAAGGTTTTTTCTTCGTTTTGTATAATCTTGGATCTCTTTTACATCGTAGATGTATGCCAGCTCTAATAATTTATCTCTATAACTTAATTTTTTTTTCATCTTTTAAATTGCCTCGACTGAATTAACTTCTTTTACGTAATGCTTTAGTAAGTTTTGAACTCCTTGTTTCAATGTCATCAATGAACTAGGACATCCAGAACAACTACCTTGTAACTCGACTTTTACAACACCATTATTGAATGATTTAAACTTAATATCACCTCCATCTCTAGCTACAGCGGGCCTAATTTTGGTATCTAAGACATCAATAATCCTTTTTACAGTTTCATCATTTAGATTATTCAGTCCTGACTTCTCTTTTTTATCTATTAAAATAGGTTCATTATTATTTTCAAAATAGTGATTTATATGTGAAATAATCATAGGCTTTAGCTCATTCCAAGATACTTCTTCCGTTTTTTTAACTGATAAAAAATTTTTCGACAAGAGAACTAATTCAACTCCTTTAAATTCTAATAATTCTTTAATAAATGGGTTAGATAGATCTTTAGATTTATCTTTTTGAAACTCCTCAGTTCCAGTTGCAGAAATTACTTTCTCAGAGAGAAATTTTAAAGAATTTGGATTTGGCGTAGATTCAGTTTGTATCATATAAAATATATATTATATCAACCCAACTTTTTCACGTATATTTTTTAGGTTTTCCTCAGCAATTATATTAGCTTTTTCCCTGCCTTTTCTCAAAGTTTGCTCTAGATGCGACTTATCTTCCAAAAGCTTTTTTATCTGTTTTCCAATCGGCACTATTTCTTCCACCAAAAGTTCAGTCAATTTGTTTTTTAAATAAGAGTATTCCTTTCCAGACATCTCTTTAAGAACTTTTTCAAGACTATTTTTAGAAACCTCAGAGTAAATGTTAAGTAGATTTAGTGCCTCTGGCTTATTTTCTAATTCTTTTAAGTTATCCGGTATCTGACTTGAGTCAGATTTAGCTTTTTTAATTTTTTTTCTTATTTCATCTACAGTATCTTTTAAATTTATTCTAGAATAATCTGACTCCTCAGACTTGCTCATTTTTTTTGTTCCATCTCTTAAACTCATTACTCTCGAGACATTTTTTGGAATAAGCGGCTCTGGCAAAGGAAAGAAGTCTCTACAATTAAAGTCATTGTTAAATTTTTGTGCAATATCTCTGGATAACTCTAAATGTTGTTTTTGGTCAGCACCTACAGGCACATGCGTAGCTTTGTAAAGAAGAATATCTGCAGCCATTAAGTTAGGGTATATATATAAACCAACGCTTGCTTTTTCTTTATCGTTCCCTGCTTTGTCTTTAAATTGTGTCATTCTATTTAACCACCCAATTCTTGATACACAATTCAAGATCCATGCTAATTCTGCGTGACCAGAAACTGAAGATTGGTTAAAAATTATACTTTTATCTGAATTAAGACCAGTTGCTAGAAAACAAGCTACTGTCTCAAAAACATTTTTTCGTAACTCACTGGGTTTCTGGAAAGTTGTTATGGCATGAAGATCAACAACGCAGTATATACAATTCATTTCCTTTTGAAGTGATACAAAGTTTTTTAATGCTCCAAGGTAATTTCCTATATGTAGATTTCCAGTCGGTTGAACACCAGAAAAAACTAATTTTTTTTTAATCATTTAATTTGCTTTATAATTTTTAACTTTTAGTAAACCTAATAAATAACAAGATAATAAATATACAATCCCCATAGATCCTACAATGATTAATAAATAAATTGACTTGTAAGTGTAAGTATATTCTAAGTAACTTGAATACCTATCCAGCACTGTAATAAGCATTAAAGCCATAATAATAGATGAAATAATAATCTTAAAAGTATTTTTAAAAAATCTATCTTGTAGAGGCAAATACTCTCTTTGTTTCAATAAGTATACAAAAATCAAAACACCTATCCAAGTAGAAATTGAGGTTGCGATAGGAATTATTAGAAATCCTATTTTTTTAAAAAAACTTAAACTAATGATTATATTTAAAAAGACCATAAAAGCTGAAATAAAGAATGGTGTTTTTGTGTTATCTCTTGCAAAAAAAAAGTTAGATAAAATTTTTACTAGCGCAAAAGCTACAACCCCATAACCAAAAAACATAAGAGCTTGTGAAGTATTTTTAACATCCTCTAAAGTAAATGACCCGTATCCAAATAAACCATTGATTATTTCATCAGATGCAATAATCAATCCAAGGCTGGCAGGAATTGAAAATAATAAAGACAACTGTATGGATTTGTTCTGAATATTTGTAACTTTAGAGTAATTTTTTTTTTTGAAAGCTTTTGAGAGAGCTGGTAAAGAAACTGTTCCCACAGCTATTCCAGCAATTGCTAAATTAATCTGGTAGACTCTATCTGCATAATATAAATATGAAACAGCTCCTGACTGAAAAGAAGCAATTATTGTGCCTACTAAAATATTTATTTGTGTAACACCAGATGAAAAAATGCTTGGTAACAATTTCTTAAAAAAAAATTTTACTTTGTAGGTAATTTTTAATTTAAACTTAACACTTGGTTTATAAAAATTTAAAGTAAAATACATTAAGAATATCAATTGAATTATTCCAGCTATAGTAACCCCATAAGAAAGATGTTTCACAATATCTAAATTATTCAAATAAGAAAACAGAATACTTATTATAAGAATAATATTTAAAATAATTGGAGCGGCTGCAGCTGCAGCAAACTTATTATTGGCATTTAAAATTCCTGAAAAAAAAGAGGAAAGACTTACAAACAATAGAAAAGGGAAAGTTATTCTTGTAAGTTCAACAGCGAGATTAAATTTTGTATTATCTGTGATAAAACCTGGAGCAATTAAATAAATTAAATAAGGAGTAAAAATTTCAGCAAGTGTGACTAAGAAAAGTAAAATTATTATAAGAAGACTTAAAACTTCATCTGCAAAGATTTTTCCTGATTTTACATTTTTTAACTTTGCTGAAGTATAGCTGGGTATAAAAGCTGCATTAAATGTACCTTCAGCAAATAACCTTCTAAAAGTATTTGGTATTCTAAAAGCAACAAAAAAAGCATCTGCAAAAACTGAAGCTCCCAAAAAAACCGCTATTAAAATATCTCGCAGGTAACCTAAAATTCTGCTGATTAGAGTAAATAGACTAAATATTGATGCTGAGGATAGAAGGTTCATAATTAATCTAAATTAAGCCATAAATTTATAGTGAATTATTTTTCTTTATATTACATACTCATAAAAATAAATGCCAAAGAAAACAGAAATTGATCATTATTCAGATAAAGAAGCACTTGACTTTCATATAAACGGTAAGTCAGGCAAAATTGAGATCAATTCAAGTAAACCTCTTACAACGAAAAGAGATCTTTCTCTTGCTTATTCTCCTGGAGTTGCAGCTCCAGTTAAAGAAATAGCAAAAAACCCAGACCTTGCATACGATTATACTAGTAAAGGAAATTTAGTAGCAGTCATAAGCAACGGCTCGGCTATTCTTGGTTTAGGTAACCTAGGATCTCTAGCATCAAAACCAGTTATGGAAGGAAAGTCTGTTCTGTTCAAAAGATTCGCTGATATAGACTCTATTGATATAGAGATAAATAATAATAATCCAGACGCAGTTATTGAAACGATAAAAAATATAGGTGGTACTTTTGGAGGAATTAATCTTGAAGATATTGCTGCACCAGATTGTTTTATAATTGAGCAAAAATTAAAAGAACTTCTGGACATTCCAATATTTCATGATGATCAACATGGTACGGCTATCATCACAACAGCGGCATTAATCAATGCTTTAGATATTTCAAAAAAAAAAATTGATAGAGTAAAAGTAGTTGTTAATGGTGCTGGTGCCTCTGCTCAAGCTTGTGCAAATTTATTTAAAAGTTCAGGTGTCAAAAGTGAAAATATTGTCATGTGTGATAGCAAAGGAGTAATCTATAAGGGACGTAAAAATGTTGATCAATTTAAATCTGCTCATGCAATAGAGACAAAACTAAGAACTTTAGATGAAGCTATGAGAAATGCTGACGTATTTTTAGGTTTATCTGCTAAAGACGTTGTTTCGAAAGAAATGATAAGATCCATGGCAAAAAATCCAATTATATTTGCTTGTGCAAATCCTGATCCTGAAATCAAACCAGAATTAATTCAAGAGGTGAGGTCGGACGCTATTATTGCAACAGGAAGATCAGATTATCCTAATCAAGTAAATAATTTGATTGGATTTCCATATATTTTTAGAGGCGCTCTTGATGTTAGAGCTAAAGAAATTAACGAGGAAATGAAAGTTTCTGCTGCTAACGCAATTGCACTTTTAGCCAGGGAGAATGTCCCTGACGAAGTAGTTTCTGCTTATGGGGGAGATAGACCAAGATATGGAAAAGATTATATTATCCCTTCTACTTTTGATCCAAGGTTGATAAGTGTGATTCCTGCAGCAGTCGCAGATGCAGCTATGAAAAGTGGAGTAGCAAGAAAAAATATAAAAGATTTGGAGCATTATAAAGATCAGCTTGCTAATAGGCTAGATCCTACGATGTCTTTAATGCAAGGTATAAATGCTAAAGTTAGAAAAAATCCAAAACGGGTGATATTTGCTGAAGGGGAAGATGAAAATATGCTCAAAGCAGCTATTGAGTTTGGAAGAAATAAACTTGGTACACCTATTTTGATTGGAACAGAAAAAAGAATAAAAGAACAACTTAAAAATATAGGCCTTGATGAAAATTATAAGATAGAGATTGTAAATTCTACAGATAAAGAAAAAAGAGAAAAGTATGTAAAACATTTATACAAAAGACTACAAAGAGAAGGTCAATTAGAGAGGGATGTCGATCGATTAGTTCGTAATGAGAGAATAGCTTGGGGAGCATCGATGATAGCGTGTAAAGATGCAGATGCAATGGTAACTGGAAATATAAGGCACTACGCAGCTTCAATAGAAAAACTTAAAAAAGTAACTGAACCAAGACCTGGAGAAGAAATTTTCGGGATGACTATGATTACTTTAAAAGGAAAAACTATTCTTGTAGCTGATACAAATGTGCAAGATTTTCCATCGCCTGAGAGATTAGTCAAAGTGTCCAAGTCGTGTGTTAGAGTTGCTCGATTATTCGGATTTGACCCAAAAGTAGCCTTCTTATCTCATTCTACATTTGGGAAGCCTATATCAAAAAACACTAAACATGTTAGGGATGCAATTGAATTACTCAAAAAAGAGAATGTAGATTTTGATTTTGATGGTGAAATGCAGCCTGATGTAGCCTTGAATCCAATTTATCAAGAAATTTATCCTTTTTCAAAAATTGTAGGTAATGCCAACATATTAATAATGCCTGCTTTGCACAGTGCCGCTATATCAACAAAATTAATGAAAGTATTTGGCGGAGGAAAACTCATAGGCCCACTTTTGATTGGCTTAGGATCGCCTATCGAGGTTGCTCCGTTAAGAGCTAGCACTTCTGAGATTTTAAATCTTGCCTCCATAGCAGCATATTCATCAGATGTAATAGATTACGATTATTAAAGTTTAGTTCTACTTAATTCTGTAGCTAGGTAAATAGAGGGTATAACTTTTTCGACATCATAAATTTTGTTTGCCTCATTTATAACTTCTTTTTTTTCATCTTGAGACATGGCAATACCAAAAATATATATATTTTTGTTTATTGTTTCTAAGGTATAATTTCTTGCTTTCGTTTTTTTATTTAAAATTAAAGCCGATCTTAGTTGACTAGTAATTAAAATATCTTTTGCAGTGCTTTTAAAGTTTGATTGACCTTTAATCGTTATAGCATTTTTTACCGATCTCACCCCATTTGTTTCCCAAGCCATTTTGGTAATCTTAATTTTTTCCTCAGGTTTATCTACTTTTCCTGATAAAAATATGTGCCCATCTCTTACTTCAGATTGAATAGATATAAAGTATTTTTTATCCGTTAAAGCAAGCCTAGCACTCAAATTTTTTTGCATAATTGCATCATCTATTTGCATGCCTATTGTTCTAGGATCAAACGTAATATCAACTCCCGCGCCAAACCGTCCAATCGAAGAGCAAGAATTCAAAACAAAAATAATTAATAATATATTAAATATTTTTTTCATTTTTTATTTTTAAACATAGTTGGTAAATCTTATTCTTATTATTTTTTTCTGTTTCCATAATTAAGTCAACAGTATCTTTTAAGCTATATTTTTTTAAAAATTTTTTTGCTTTGTTGATAATTTTTTCTTCATTAAATAAAGCTTTTTTGGCTTTTCTTTCAGAAATTACTACTGTCAACTCACCTTTTAATGAATTATTAAAATTTTCAATATTTTCTATACTATCTCTTAAAAAAGTTTCGTGAATTTTAGTAATTTCTTTTGCAATCATAATTTCTCTACCTAAAAAAAATTTTTTAAATTTTTTTACATAAAAATTTATTTTTAATGACGGGATAAAAAAGATTTGAGAAAATTCGTAGTTTGATAGAGTCTCTAAGACTTTTTCTAACTCATTTTCAGTTTTTGGTAAAAAACCATAAAATAGAAATTTGTCTTTAAAGCCTGATACACTCATTGCGGATGTAATTGAAGAAGCGCCAGGAATTGGAACTACTTTAATACCTTTTTTAATACATTCTTTAAGAAGAATTTGCCCTGGATCAGAGAGCAAGGGAGTGCCAGCGTCCGATATCAAAGACAAAATTTTGCCCTGTTTTAAGTGCTCTATAACACTATTAATTTGCTTTCTCTCATTAAACTTGTGATATGAGATTAATTTTTTTTTTATTTTTAAATGATTAAGAAGTTTTAATGAATGTCTTGTGTCTTCACATAAAATAATGTCAGAATTTTTTAATACTTCTATAGATCTTAATGTAATATCATCAAGGTTTCCAATAGGTGTTGAAACGATATATAAAGTATTGGTTAGTAGATTCATAATATGAAAAAAAAAAATTTGTTTATAATAACTTATTTATTAATCTTTTTTAATTCTAATCTTTTTGCGAATGAAGATAATAAAATTCTTAAAATTGGGTTATTAACTCCATTATCTGGGGAGTATAGAGAATTAGGAAATTCTTTTTTATTTTCTCTACAATTGGCTTTAGAAGAAATAAATGACTCAAAAGTAATAATTATTCCAAGAGACTCTGGATTTAATAATAAAGAAAAGCTTAATCTAGCTATAAATGAAATACGTTCTGAAGGAGCTGAGATTATTATAGGACCAATGAGCAACGAAGATTTTGGTGAAATAAAAAAATATAGTGATTTAATATTTATTTCTCCTTCAAATATAGAGCCTGAGTTTACCAATAATGTTATAAGCGTCGGAGTTAGTCTGGAGTCACAATTGCTAGCTTTATCAAAATTTATTAAGAAGCAAAAAAAAACGAAAACTATTGTTATGTATCCTAAAAATCAATACGCGAGTATTGTAGAGAGAAAATTAAAATCTATAGATTTAGAAAACATCAAAACTTTTAAATATAATCCTGACCCAGAAGTTTTAACTGGTGAGATAGAAACTATGACAAATTATGATCAAAGAAAAAAAAATTTAGAGACAAGAAAGAAAATTTTTGAAGATAAAGAAGATGAAGCTTCTTTGAAAGAACTTGCAAGACTGGAGCAGCTTTATACTCTTGGTAAAGTAAATTTTGACTCAGTAATAATCATTGACTTCGGAAATAGTCTTAAAAGTGTTTTAACCTCTTTAGTTTATACCGATGTAAATCAAAGCGATGTTTTATTTACAACAATTAATCAATGGTTTGATGAAAGTATATTTTATGAAAATACTATTAAAAGTTTATATTATCCCTCTATTAATTATAAACAATTTAAAAAATACAATAAAAAGTACTTTAAAACATTTAAGAAGTATCCAAATGAAATTACCATCTTGGCATACGATGCTTTAGGTCTTATTTATTACGCATGGAAAAAAAATGGAAATATTAAATCTATTAATGATTTCTCATTTAAAAATAAAATTAAAGGTAAAATTGGGACTTTTAGCCTTAAAGACAGAAGAGTATTCCAAGAGCTTGATATTTATAAATTAGAAAAAAATAAATTTACAAAGTTTTAACTGCTTTTTTGAGTTTTTTAAAAGCTATAAATCGATGATCAATTTTCATCTTCTTTTTTTTCGGCATTTCTGCATAAGTTTTCTTTGAAAAATTTGGTATAAAGATTGGGTCAAATCCAAAACCGTTTTTACCAAGTATCTTATGAGAAATTTTTCCGCTTACTTTACCTTCTTTGGTTACTATTTTCCCACTTGGAAATTTATAAGATAAACTACATATAAATTTCGCGTTCCTATTTTTTGTTTTTTTTAACTTTTTTAAAATCAGTTGCATTGCTTTAAAATAACCTCCATTTTTTTCCGCAAATCTTGCTGTGTATATACCAGGTTTATTGTTCAGCGAAGAAATACATATACCTGAGTCATCTGATATTACAGGAAAATTGATAAATCTTCTGAAATATTGAACCTTTAATCTAGAGTTTGATTTAAAAGTTCTGCCAGTTTCTTTTGGACTTTTAATTTTAAGCGTTTTTGGAGAAATTTTTT
>TARA_B100001121_G_scaffold32919_3_pt1 | contig 23107 bp, 35 predicted proteins | sample TARA_B100001121 | Tara Oceans TARA_B100001121 (sample SAMEA2622817) | marine metagenome | biome: marine biome (ENVO:00000447); feature: surface water layer (ENVO:00002042); material: "saline water (ENVO:00002010), including plankton (ENVO:xxxxxxxx)" | depth 5 m
ATTTTTGAAATACTTGCTACCAGGCACTAGTGCTCTATAACTGAAAAACCATTTGGGGTGTAACACCCAATCAACCCAATTCTCCAGTATACTAGGCATTCTCAAATTATGACATGATCCAATTAGAAACATCACATCACTATTTTCTAATCGCTTTCTATAATCCAAAACAAGTTGCGGTGGTGGATTGACCGTTGCATTATAAAATGGTAGTTGTTCTTTTTCCTCAAACAAGTTTATCAAATCTATTTCATGCCCTTGCTTTGTTGCTTCATCGATAAAAGTATCTCTTATCGCGGCATTAAAAGAATTTGTGGTATTGTAATGACCAAATATTATACAAATTTTCATACTATTCGTTTTTACAGATAAAACTTGTTGATTCTTCTGTGCAAACACATCCTCCTCCTATTGAGCCATCGCATTCCATATTATGTTCAAACCATTTTCCCGGATAACCTGTAAAAACTATGGCACAAATTAATGCCGCGGAAATAACTATTGCTAGTAAAAAAGGTATCCAATTATTCATCTTCGCCTTCCGGTTGATCCTTGTATGTCCATGGTGGCTTAAATCTAATGATCAAACAAGCCAAAGCAATAATGGCAATCGCACCTGCTTCGTAAACCAATGTGATCGGATCCATTTCTTTACCTTGTAAGATTATCAATCTTGCTAGGGCCGTCATTGCGATAAACAATGGCAATGTGATCGGTATCCTATTACTTGCATAGAACACACCAATCATTCCTAGCACCTCTGTGTATATAAACAACAATAACAAGTCAGCCAATTTGACTGTACCTATGTTGTATATGTGCATTATTTCTTGCCCAGTTGCAACAAGTGTTAATAATGCAATAATACCAAGTAGAAACTTTTCAGTATACTTGATAATATTTGTTGCCTGTGATTTTACTTTATTCATATTATATTACTCCTGCGTGATCGGCCGCTAATACTACACCTAACACAATTACTGCGATAATCCAAATTGTTGGTAGATTATCCAATATCATCCATTTTATTTTATCAAGCATAGCTCATCCATATCACCCACGTTATTACTGCAATAAACATAATTGCTAATGTGTGGTTTCCTAAATTTAACCAACTTTGGTTAATTGTTTTTGTTTGATCTTTCGGATCAATTAATTTCTCTTTGGTTGTTAGTTCTGTTTTCACAAACTTAGGTTCTGCGAAAATGTCTTCACCAAATTGATCTTCCGTTTCAAACAATTGTGGTTGATTACTCATGTTCTCCTCCTGGGTCTCCTTTTGGCAAGTTTACTTTAAAGGGATTGCCATTTTTATCCCTGTATATCACATACTCTCTTGCTCTGCTATAACTGTGATACGTTCCAAATCGATATTTGTTATCTCTAACATTGTGGAATTGTTTAAATGTATAATATACTGCGAATATTATTGCTATATGTCCTACAACCAAAGATCCCCATACATCGGGTCTTATTAATCCCCAGAAGTATAAAGTAAATGCTGTCGACCAAACAAAGCTCAAAACGGTCAATATTTGTAACCTAACAGTTTTTGGTAATGCACGAAGATCGTTCTTGCTGTCATCAAAAAGAATAGTCGCCGTACTCATCATCCAATCTTTAATCATAATTCTTTCTATTTTTAAGATAATCAAATGCCTGTGGATTGTCTTTGGCAACTTTAAATGTTGCAACAGTTATAACCACGGCAAGAATAAATGCAATGTGAATAGCACCACTTACTGCAAATGCAAAGTAACTATTTACAATCATCACAGAAAATACAGTTGACCACATGAATGCTAGTATCTGCATCACCATATGTCTTACTTGTAGGTCTGGAATATGCCTCAATGGATTTACCTTATGATCCATTATTCCGTTCCAACAGTCATATACAAATTTTCTCATATTTTTTCTCCTTGCTCGAAACCCCTAAATCTTAAAAATCTAGGAAATCTTAAACTCCATTCGTTTTCTGCATCTTGATTTTTGGTAATAGCATCTGCCCTAACTTCAATTATCTGTCCAACAAGTTTGTCCTTACTGGCCCAAAACTCATCCCTATTGTCATCAGTGAGCCCACTACCAACATTAACTCTGATAAACTTTCCATCATCTGTACCTTCACAGATAAGAGCACCAAGTTTACCTTCGTTCCTACCTGTGCCTTCTTCTGTGTTAACCACTTCCAATGAAACTTCTATAAAAGGTTTTGCTTTCAACATGAAATGACTTCTCTTACATTCATAAGGTGCATCTCTGTCTTTAATCATTATGCCTTCAAAACCTTTCTCAATCGCCATAGCATTATATTCTTTGAATATTTTTTGACCTTCTTCTGTATCGAAGTTACATTCTACTTTATCTACTACAAACATATTGCTATCTTCTTTTGCATCAGCAAGTAAATCTTGTAATTGTAAATGCCTATCCCAACAACCAAGTTCTGATTGACCTTGCATGAATTCTTTTAGTGTCAACACATCAAACAATGCAAACTTGGCATCAGTTGCTTCTACATTGTCTTTTCTATGCACCTGTTTCATTAGTGCTTGGAAAGAACTTGATACCATTTCACCATCTAACACCATAGACTCTGTAAATTTACTTGCAAGTGTATCTACTATTTCTTTTTCAATATGACCAAAGTTAATGAACTGCTTACCATTTCTTGAATACATAGTAACCGAATCTGCTTCAGCATCATATATAGCAAGTACCCTTACACCATCTAACTTATAGTCTAACAATTTTTCACCGACTAGTTTCTTTTCATGATTAGCAGAATCATGTGCCAACATACATTTGAACACAGGTATGGTAAAATCTTTGTTTACTTTCTTAACCACATTATTGATTGTCTTTTCACTAACCCCACAACGTAGGTCTTTAATAAGAATACGCCTATACCATTTGTTCCATTCTTCGTCATGTGAAGTATCCATTGCTTCAACAATAGCATCTCTGGCCGCATGACCTGTAAGTTCACGTTTCATCAATTGATCTGCAAGATCACAAAATTCACCCCATGGCAAACCTCTACCATCAGGACCGCTTCTTTCAGGAACTTGTTTGACACCAAATGATACCATAGGATCAAGTGCTAATTTGCATCCTTCGAAGAAATCAATGTTTTCTTCTTCTGCTTCTCGCTTGATTACATCTTCCTTAAACAATCTTGAATTATTAGATTCAAGTTCTTTTATGATTGGGTATTGTGTTGTTATTGACATATTTTTTCTGCTACCTCTCTGCTATGTTTACATTTACCATGATGTGCGAAACCAATACAAGAGCATACAAATCCTTGCTCTGTCATTTCAACATCATACATATTACCTTTAGAACCTACAACTGGCCATTCAATACCAACCAGGTGGTTAGTTTTAAAATTAATTTCTTCTGGTGCATAGTATCTTCTTTTATATTTTTTTGACATACTATTTCAATTCTACCGTTTGTGCATGGCAAGAAGCACAATTTGTTCCGCCATGATCTTGTTTTCTAAATATTATTGCTGGTTCCATAAATCTTGGACATCCATCATCTGTACAATATTCTTCGTTTGGTATACAAGATGCCTCAGTATGAAAATCCACTCCTGGTAAACTTACTTTAATTGAATTAAATTTTTCTTCTTCTATCATACATTCTTCTATTGTATCATATGATGTTGTAAAAGAAAACTCTTTCACTTCCAACGTATCCGTTGGTATAATCGTGAACCAAATTGTTAATAACCATTCGCCCATTATAGTACCACCTCACCAACAATATCAAATGCATATTGGTCCCAGGGTTCAGTTTCTGTTGCTTTTAGTTTAGAAACTTTTACGTCTAGCCCTGTATTAATAACTTCCAACATACCTTCTTTAATAAGTTCTATTTCATCCAACGTAGGATTATCTGCCCAAAGTGTGCCATGTTCCCACCATATCGCTGGTTTACCTAAATCGTTATCAGCAAACTTTTCTGTGATAACTTCTCTTGTTCTACTCTCTAGTCCCATTACTTTTCTCCTATTCTTAAAACTTTAATTCTATTAATAATAGTTTCTTTACCACCATTGTACTTGTTAACTTGATGATCTTTAACATAAGCACTAATTTGCAATTTAGCACCAACAACAATTCCATCGTCTTCTGGATTGCTTGGAGTAAAATGTTTTAGTATGTCATTACCTTGCATAAAGCTCACAATATACAAACCCTTGTGTGGCAACGGTTTAACCATTTCAACTGCAACATCAAAAATATTACGTTTCTTAACTTCACCAACAAAAGAACTTTTAGAAGCCATCGCTTCTTCTTTTTCTTTTCTAGCTTCTTTATCTAAAGTTGTTTTGTAAGTGTGTGGCAATGATGCAAGTATTCCTATATCTCTCGCTCTAATAGTTTCATTTGCTACACATGAAAGAACTGCTTCTTGAAAATTGTTCTGTTGATCACCCAATCTAAAAAGAAGTAATCCCTGATAATGTTCAATTATTTCATTCGCCGCGGTTACATCTTTTTTAGCATACTTTGGATTCTCTTTTGCAAGTTCTTCAAGCACAAGAGTTTTGTTAGATTTACGATCACCGTAATCTGCTTCTGTAGTTTTCACATAACCTTTCTTACGGTAAATTGAATTCGCAACTGCCAATGCAGTTTTTGTATCAAATCTGGTTTCAACTTTACTCATTAATAATCTCCCAGTTAATATGCTTTTCTGAAAGTCTTTTAAGGATAGGCTTTAGATTTTCAATTGTATATAGATCATCGAATGATTCTGGATCCATAATGTTTACAAGTTTTACTGCCTTGTAAAGTTTTTCCGACTTGTTTATCGAAACGTTTTTTAGTACTACTTTTGATGACATTTGCATCTTCTCCTTGTTTCTGTTATTATAATTAATATAACACAGATTAGGAATCTGTCAACCAGAAAAATAGGTTAAAAAATCCAATAAAATCAATGGTTTAGGAAAATAGTAGGAACTAAATCTGCCTTTTTCTGCTAGTATTATTTAAAATAATAGCATATAATATAAACAACTACTTTAACATTGATTTAGTAAGTTTTTCTAGTGTATTATGATTGGATTTATATGGAGTAAAATACTCTATTTGATTTTGTAGATCACTTGATATTTCAGTACTAGATGAAATCCAGCTCACTACATCTCCTTGTTCTTCAACTTCAGGATGATAATAAAATCTACTACTTCTTATTGCATCTCCTATATCAGTAAAATTATCTATGAAATTATCAAAAAATTTACCTTTAGTGTGATCTTCTTTTATTTGCTCTAATTGATCTAAATTTATGATAAATGCTTGTCTGGCCAATTCGCTATCCTGCTTTATTGAATATCCTGCAACCGGATTTGTCATATTGAGCTTATCGATGTAATCAATGATACTGTTATTTTTCCAAACATACCCTCCGAATATAATTAGAACTTTTTCAAATCCTTTTTTCTTTAATTTTTGTAAAAATTTTAAATCACTACTAAAAGGTTTTTTAGTTACAACAATATTTTCAAAACCATGATTAATCATATCTAATATTGTCATTGTTAGCATCCAGTCAGTTTCTTTTTGTAGTACACCCATATCTTTATTCCATACTGCATAACACGTTTTATTATTAGAATTGTAATTAAAGACTGTGTTTGTTTTTGAAAAATCTAAATTTATAGTTAGTCTAACTAATAGACTATTTCTTTCTACACCTAAAGTAGGCTTATGCCATGAATTATTATTAGATACCATAACATACCCATTGTTTGGTAAAAATTTAGTAGTATGTAAAATTTCTTTTTTGTTGTTTACAAATGATGTCCCGTAATTTTCTAAAGAATTGTCTGTGGGCAAATATACTTGTAATGTTATAGTAGATAAAGAGTCTTTTTGATCTGAATGTGCAGAATCGATTTGATGTGGATATTCTGTATGGAATGTTACACTGATATCACTAATATCTTCTACATTATTATATCCAAACTTTTTAAGTAAACTTTCTTTAACTCCACTAGTTTTAATAAAACTTTCTAATTGCTTATAAAATTCATCTTGCTTACTTAAATTATCAAAAGTAACTATAGACGGATTACTTCCATCAACTGGATAATCTTCATGTGCATGATCTTTTTTATACTTTTCGATATCAGAAGATATTTTACTAAAATGTTCTAATGAGAAAAAATTATCAAAATCAAAAGCAGTTACATGATCTTTGATTTGATTTATTTGTTTTGAGTTTTCAATTTTATTTTTAATATAATCAAACATTTTAAATATTTATGTTGGTATCCCCTAGGAGAGTCGAACTCCTCTTTTCAGGATGAAAACCTGATGTCCTAACCGATAGACGAAGGGGACAAAACCACCTACTTACTGTACTTCATGTCCATCTTGGCTTGACTGTATGCATAATACACCACTCCAATTGTCACAGTAAATACTATCCAAGTGATAAATCCATATTTTTCATTACCCATTGCCTGGCCAATTAACTCACCAACTTCTATTCCAATCCATGCAAATGCTACAATTGAGAACACAAACATTAGTGCTGTTAATAGATGTTTAAAAAAGTATTTCATCATAGTAACCTCTCTTGTTGTTATTAATTCGTTTACTATAATAACATGATACTACATATTGTCAAGTGTTTTTATAAAATTTCTTTTAGCTGTGGTGCAACGTCTATTAATGATTGGTTTCTTGACTTATCTAGTGATTCAGTATATTCAACAAACTTTTTATTGTGCTTTGTCCAATCTTCTGCCATCATATAATTTATCAAACCTTCAACCTTATCATATTTTATCCAAGGCTGTAAACGTTTTGCCGCTAGTTGTTTTAAGTTGTCGGGCAATACTCTTACATTCAAGTAATCAGGATGATTTAAAATATTTAAGTATGGAAAATATCCAAATTGTGTAGTGTATTCAAATAATTCATGTATATCTAACACATTGTAGATTTGTACTGTTGTGTGTACTTGCACTCTCATCTTACCTTGCTTTTCCATTTCGTGAAATGCTGATAAATTTTTGTGTACTGATTTCCAATTTGTTGGGAATCTTATATATCTATTAAGTTGATCAAATCCATCAATTGACGCATTTATTTTTATTTTCTTAAAGTGTTTCCAATATTCGACCATCTTTGGTGGAATATTAGTTAAGTTAGTATTGTATTTTAGTATGATGTCTTTTGCTTTATCTAATTCAATGCACTTATCAAATAATTTGTATTGCTCTATTGCTAACGTTGGTTCGCCACCAGTTAAATATATTTCTTCAACACTATCAATAATCGTCATTAAGTGTTCCCATAGTTTAGGATTACGTGGCCAATTCATGTCGGATAATCTATCTCTTTCTGCTTGATCAATATCCGATCCATCATATGACGTTAAGTTATTCCATTCTTCTACCCATTGGTTACTTGCCCACGGATTACACATTCTACATTTTAGGTTACATAAGTTGCCTAATCTTAAATCTACATACACACCTTTTAATGGTGCTTCTCCATCTTCCGATGTGCTTGATATTGCTTCTTCAATATGAGCACGGTACTGATCGTTATAACTTATTCTAGCAGATTTTACTCCTATCGCTTCTTCTCTCCAACAACGCACACAAACCTTTGGCTTTTCACCATTTAACATTTGGCGCCTTATTTTTTTATAGTCGGGAGAGTTCCAAACAACTTCAGGCTTCGTTCTATGTATTTTATATTCTTTACCGTTCTCGTCATGTATAAAGTTTTTTCCTGGAGTAGAGTTACAGCAATATCTGTAATTGCCACTCGAATTTGTGGCGATATGCATCCAAGGTAAAATACAAAATGAATCACTTTTTAAATCTTTTGTCATATCTACCTTCTAAACTTTTCCTCAAATGCAACTGACCAAGTTTCGTTTGTTTCCATATCATCTAATTCTTCAAACAAAGGTTGTAAATTAGGAACAATATTTTTAATACTAGTATTCCTAATCTTATCAAGACTATTAGTAAAATGTACAAATTCTCTCAAGTACTTTTTCCTTTGTTTACGTTCCACAATATCGTGATCCGCATTTAAATTCTTTATTAAACTAGCAAAACCAGGATCACCCTGACCTAATGTATCTCCAGGTAAAAACGTATCACCTGTTGGTAAATCTGCTTTTACTAACTTTTCATATGCAGGCTTCCTCATCGATGCCGGCAGTATATGTATATTTAAGTATCTTGGATACACCACTACATTATGAAAAAATATTTCATTGTCTGGTTTCCTAATTTTTTTATACCATTCCCATATATTTACTATATCGTATATATTGTAGATTTGTACTGTAACTGTGTATATTATCTGTGTATTAGGTAATTTATTAAATTCTAATATGTTTTGTTCTAATTGTTCTATCGTAAAGTTGTTACCACCTCTGATATACTGATATAACTCTCCTGTTCCTTCTAAACTGATATGCAACTTTAACTGCTTAAAATTTTTTGCAATATTAAGTAATCTTTCATTTAGTATTGTGCCATTAGTGTTTATATCTAACACAATATTTTTTGCAATATCCCATTCAATAAATTGTTCCATGATCTGATAATTTTGATCTTCCATTAATGGCTCACCGCCTGCAAATTTTAAGAATTCTAAATTTTCAAAATATTGTTTTTTTTCTAAAATGTTTTTTACAGCATCGAAATTGACCCTATGATACTTGCCTCCGGAACGCTCAGGCATCCATTCTGGTCTTACATCATTTAACTGCTTTTCTTCTTTGATCCAACTGCTCGAAACATCACCACTGCACATACGACATTTTAAATTACATTTGTTAGATGAATTAATTTCTAAGTACCAAATATCAGGTTCAGCATCAACATTATAAGTTACTTTTTTTAACAAGTCTGGAGATATGTTTCTATAGAAATAATCTCTTCTCGAAGTACCTACTGTTTTTTCTTTCTTTACACAAGATAAGCAAACATCTGAAAATGGTTTGCCTTTGCTCCATGATTCCCTTAAGTTTACTGCTACAGGTGATTTCCATAATTCTGATAGAGTTTTATCATACAAATTTCCGTATTTTAATCTTGCAATGGCATCAGCGAATACATCGCCAGTCCAATTTATTGTTAAACTGTGCCATGGTGCTACACATTTCTTTACGATAGATTTGTGATATCCCCAATCTCGATCATTTAAACCAGAATTTATCATTAAAAATAATTTTCCTGCTTTCCTTTACGTCTTACATCCGAAGTTAAACAATGTACTCCTCCATCCCAAAAATACTGATGTCTAAATTTCCAATATATAGGAGTAACACCATTTTTTTCAAGTTTTGCAAATACTTCTTTGTCTGCGCCTGTACATATAACCTTATCTTCTGATATGCTTAATACATTTACGTCAAATACTGTTTCATCCACATAACCAATCCAATGCGATAGCCAACGTTCAATATAATCTTTATAAAATCTTTGTTTACGTGTTGTTTTAAAATCTTCTGGAAACTTTGTTCCTGATTCAGCAACAATGCAATCCCATGATTTTAATTTTTCTGGTATCCATTCTTTTTTCCATGTTAAAAGTAAACCAGGTTTGATTAATGCAATTTTACCATCTACGTGTCCTCCGACTGGAACTTCATTAAACGTAAATTCTGGCAACTGCTGTTTATACCAATGTAATCCCTGTTCTGTTCCTTTGCCTTTTGTAGGATCTTTTTGGTACGACTGCGAATGGAATATATCCTTACCGCACTTAATTAAATTTGCAGAGTGGAATAAAACTTCTCCATTTCGATAATAGTCATGATATGTTTTTTTGTTAAGTTGTGGCTGTGGCATAGATATCCAATCTGCACCATACATATAATATTCTTTTAATATATCTCTAGAACATAATGTTTCTAAATATCTTGAATGATCTTTTGTGTATGCTTCAATAATTTTATTTCCAAAGAATCCAATTAAATCTCGGGGTTGTAAAGGCTGATTAATATACTCAATATTAAATTCTCCTACTGTATATTTTTGTAAAGGATTGTGCAATGGCTTTGGTCTTTGCACAATTACACTTTCTTTTTTTAATATATCAACAAGTACTTCTAAATCTTCTGCTGTTTCTGTCAATACTCGCTTTAATAAATCTTTTGCCTCTTGACTAAACTTATCACTGCTGTCAAATGTATTAGCATGATATGGTGTTCCGACAATAACTTCCTCCAATGGCTGAAATTCAGAAAATGTTTTTACCAAAGGTTGATCACTAAAAAACTGACTATAGTTGTTAACCATTATTTTCAAACTCCTCACTATCATAGTTGCTATCTTTGTATCTTCTTTTTACAATAGCGTCATAATATTTTTTGTCCCAATTATCATAATACTTTGTATTCCTATGAATCCACTCTGATTTTTCATTTAAATCTGAGAGACCTTGTATTTGTATAATTGCTAAACCTTTATTACCAGAACCTAATCCAGGAATAAGTTTATCTGTATTTTTTTCAACTCCTACTGAACCTTGTTTTTCTTCTGACTTATAAGATGTATAAATGTACAAATCATTTGCAACTGCTTTTGCTTGATTTTCATTTTCCCATTCTTCTAATTGCTCTAATGAATAATCTTTTGGATCACCAATGCATAAAACTAATTGCTTTCCTTTTGGATAATTTTCGATCAAGTCATCAGCAATTTTAAACATTTCTTTTTTAACCCATTTAACATCAATTTCATTACGATTAAATCCCATTTTAGCAAATGGACAAACTGCCATACCATTTAATTCTTTTCGTGGCTTGGTAACATGCTCGACCATGTCTTTCCATTTTTTCCTTATGTTAGATTGTTCCGCCATCTGCAAGTTCTTTTTCTAGTTTTTCATCTATACTTTCACCTGCGTCTGATTGAACTGAAGTGTCTTTTGATTCATCTAATAAATCAGCCATTTCGGGAAAAACTTTGGTGAAGTCAGTGTTACGTTGTTTATCAAATTTTGTTATGTATTCTCTAAATTGAGGCATACGTTGTGACCAGTCTTCACTCATCATAAACTTGACCATGCCCTGCAATCTCCTGATACCATAATTTGCATTCATAAATTTTTCCTTGGACGGTGCTCCGGACATTTCCCAGTTCTCTTCTAACCAAGGATAAAATTCTTCATATTTTTGTTTTACTTTATCTTTAAACCATTGTGGGAATATTTTTACATTTAGATGTCCTGGCCAATACACAAAATGATAATTGATCATTCCTGCACCAAATGGCCATATATTAATTTTTTTAAAATTCTGGTGTAACTTCCATTTGATAAAGTCTGGCACGTAATATATGTTCAATGCTTGTACGGCACACGCCACAGTAACTTCAACATTTGGTCCTGTGCTGTCTAGTAAATGAAATTGTTTAACTGTGTGATCCCATTTAGATGGATAACGTATATAATCATTCATCTCACCAATGGAATCTACCGAATAATGAAATATTACTTTTTTAAAATGACTCCATAATTCAAATAATCTAGGTGGTAGTTCTAATCCATTTGAATTGTATCTTACTTCAATTTGTTTAGCATACCCTCGTTTGATAACTTCTTCAAGTAGTGTATAATGTTCTTCAATAATAGTTGACTCACCACCTGCAAAATATAATTGATACATGTGTGGTATTTGATCATATAGCTGGTCCCAAAACTTTGGATTATCTTTGTGCCAGTTATATGTAGCACCATGCATTTTACCTTTGTTATCCCAGCCCATTGTTTGTTTTAAATCTTTGTTTTCGATAGTGGGATATACATCTATCCAATCTTTAATCCACAATGACGAATCATGTGGTGAACACATAATACATTTTAAATTACACTTGGATCCCATACGCAAATCTAAATATCTAATTTTAGGAGGTATGCCGCCATCTTCGGCTGTTTCACCGATTATTTCATCAATTGAGTATATGCTTGTCCACTTGTCAGTTTCCCATTGACGTTTACTTAAATGTCCTGCCGCTTCTTCTTTATAACATTTTAAACATGATGCAGGCATTTCTCCGTTAAGCATCTGCTTACGGACATTTTTCATATAGTCGTTATTCCATGCTTCCATTAAATTTGAATTATTTAAATTAGCAGGTTTACCACTTTCAGTTTTTAATACTCCAACTTGCCCGCCATGTTTTTTATCATTAGTAGCACCAACAGATGATGCATTGGCAGTACAGCATACTCTCATGTTACCGTCTGGTCTTGTTGAAAGGTGCATCCAAGGTAAAGCACAAAATGTTTTTGATGGTAATTTGTTGGTCATTTTATGTATTTACCTCCCCTACTGAGTGACAAAATTATCTTCAAACTGAGCCCCGAATGGATCAAATTCTGTGCCACATTTTACTGAACAAACTTTTAATTTTCCATCTCCACCACTACAAGATTTCTTTTTCCAACTTGTTTTTATGTTATTAAAAAAATCACCTTCAAGAACTTTTTGAAATCCATGATGTAAAACTGATAGTTCGTCCAAGCCTCCTACTTGTTCTATGAATCTCCAAATTTGATTCTGTCCAGGCTTTTCCCACCACTTGTACATCTGTCCTGCTACCCAACAACAAGGCATCAAATGTCCTGTTGCACTTACATAGACATTCATGTCTTTTAATACTTTGCAATTGATTCTTGCTTGGTTATAATACTCATCCATGGATCCGTATTTTTCTACCAACGGATCTAATTTTTTAAGAGCTTTGTTTACATACTTTTCAGCTGGCTTTGTTAATTTTTGTGTTTCTTTACCTTTGCGATTTACACCTTGGTGTTCATCTTTGCCTTTTGCTTTTACGTTGCTAAAAAATCTACCAGTTTTTTTACTGATAAATTTTTCAAAGCCCATACGTTTTGATAATGCTTCTGCTTCTTCGACTTGATGTTGATTGTGACCAAATATTAGATAATCCCATCTTGCTCTTCCTCCAGCGTCAATAAACGATTGTGCTGATTCCATGCAAATATCCCAATTAACATTTTGTCTATACAAATGATTCGTATCTTTTAATCCATCTAAACTAAAAATTATGTGTCCTTTTTGACCAAGTACCTTAGCAAGTTCACTCCACCATTCAGGTTTCTTAGCACCTGCATTTGTGTTCATGCTTAACCATATGTTTGGATTTTGGCTACGTAGATAATCCATCACTTCCAATGAATCTTTTGCTACTACAGGATCCCCAAGATTTCCACACATGAATAAACTGTCTAATTGTTTTACGAGATTTGGCGTGAAAATTTTTTTGCAATCTTCAAGAGATAATTCATCCAAATTTATGTTAGGATTAAGTTCTCCACCATTTATATTGCGATCGCATTGTAAACAAGCCGCCTGGCATTTAGCCGTAATTTCTAGGTGTACGGTGCGTATGTCATCATATCTATACATCTCATTTGATTCCAATAATCATATATCTTATGTATTTACCAAGATTTAGATCCCCTGAATATAGATTAGTTGCCATTTGTGCTATTGATTTGAAGTGATCAACATCGTCTACACAGTTAATATGTTCTGGTAGTTCTTTGTAATTATTTGATTGTAATATACATAGTTTTCCTTTAGGAATCTTATTCCACCAATCACTCCAGTTTTCAATATGTTCACAAGAAGTGTTTATTATAGTATTTGGAACATCATACAGTTCTCTTGATGTACCGTTTGATCTTAAACTATTATAAGTGTGTCCTTCAAAATTAATTGTATGTATGTCCTGTGTAGTTGCTTTGAATTGCCATTCATTCATTACCCATGGTTTGTTAATTGATTCGGCGATTCGCCAACAAGTTTCATCAATGTCAAAACTTCTTATTTTGTCAACATGGATTTTTTTAGATTCAAAAATCATTGATGCTAACGTACCGTACCACCCAGCACATAAAAATACTGTTCCCAGGTGCATACCAATTTTTTCAACTTCAGATACTAGCCATCTTTTACTATGTAATTGGCCTCTAGCAAATGCGTCTTTAATAGTACTTTCAGGATATGTTCTTAATGTTTTTTGTAAAGATTCTGCCAAATCACTTTTTACAAAAATTGATATTGCTTTAAATAATACTTCTGTATCTTTTCCTTCATTGATAATAACATTTCTAAGTAACTGCATTTTTTCATTATTATCACTTAAACTTATCATTACTCTAAATAAAGAATGTATATTTTTTTCTAAAACTGCTTTTCTTAATTCTTCAAAATCTTTTTTATCTAAAATTTCCAATACTCTAAATACAGAATGCAAATTTGTTTCGATAACTGCTTTTCGTAATTCATCATAAAGTAATCTTGATCTTGTTACTGTTCCAACCAAACGAAAAATACTAGATAGATCTTGATCTAAAATTGATCTTCTTAAATCTTTTAATTCATCAACATTTTCGTATAGTAATTCAAATCTATCTAGTAGCTCGTATGTTTCTAGATGAGATTTGGATTTTGTTGAACTGTTGTTCAAGCCAGCCAAAGTCATTTATTTTACTCAATGCCTCCATATCGTTTTTATTTGATTCACCATATTCTCTACCAGCAATTGCACCAGCAATAGCATATTCGCCAAAGCCTCTATCGCCACCTACTGAACACCATATGTTTAATCTTTGTTCCGTTTCGTGATCTTTTTGTTTATCAATTACTTTACTTGCAAGTTTAGTACATTCTCTAAATGCTGATTTAAAAGTATTAAAAGGATCAGTATTAAAGGCCGTAACATTGCTGATCGCCGGCATGGCCTTAAATGCTCCTTTTTGTCCTTCTTTATTTGCAACTGATGTTGTGAAGTCAATCCTCCAATCATCAGCATCTCTTAAAGCCTGTGTAGGAAACAATTTAACACCACCATATCCATAAACTAAATCATTGATTGGATTACGGCATCTCCAAACGTGAACACAATGTTGGTCCCATTTGCTTGGTTTAAATGAAAAATCAAAATTGTTTTCTAGTTTTGCATCAGCATCTACAACATAAAAACTTTTCGTGTATGCCAATTCTGCACAACGTTTGTGTGCTTCAAAAATTCCTTTTACACCCTGCACTCTACGAGCATACGGAAACTTACCTATAAGTTCTTTCCATGTTTGATCAGCATAGGGTTCTTTATAACTCAAATGAAATATATCTAAAGCCATAAGTTTATTATACTTGTTTTAATCAAAATAATCAAGAGGAAATGAATAAAAACCTAATGTTTCGATATCTGGATACCTTAATTTAAGTACAACAAATTGTTCATCGGTTACAGCAACAATATCATCTGCATGATTTGGAATATATGTTCTTACAATTGATTTATCTTGAGAAAACTGTTCATGTCGATCTGGGTCATGATACCCAACTAACCTGTACACTACCTGCTTTCGACAATTTTATCAATTAGGCCAAACTCTAATGCTTGATCTGGATTCATGTAATTATCACGTTCCATTGCGTCTTCGACCGTTTTAAGATCTTTACCACAATGTTTTACATACAAATCATTTAATCTTTTCTTTGTATCTAAAATATCTTTTGCGTGAATTTCAATATCTGTTGCTTGTCCTTGAAAACCTGCTGAAGGTTGGTGTATCATTATTTTTGAATTTGGTAATGATATTCTTTTTCCGGCAGTTCCTGCCATTAACAATAATGATCCAGCACTTGCCGATAATCCAATACTTACTGTTGAAATATCTGGCTTAACATATTGCATTGTATCATACATTGCCAAACCTGCTGTTACAGATCCTCCAGGCGAATTAATATACATGTAAATATCTTTGTCTTTAGATTCAGATTCTAAAAACAACAACTGGGCACAAACCAAACTTGACGTTGCATCAGTAATTGGACCAGTTATAAAAATAATTCTTTCTTTTAATAAACGTGAAAAAATATCATAACTTCTTTCACCTCTTGACGATTGTTCAACAACCATTGGTACTAGATTCATATTCATCTCCTTAGACATTAAATTCAACTCCTTGTGCCAATGGCAAGTCTGTTGAGTAATTTACAGTTACCGTGCTTCTACGCATGTATTGTTTCCATGCATCTGAACCACTTTCTCTTCCTCCGCCTGTGTGTTTTTCTCCACCAAAGGCACCGCCAATTTCAGCCCCACTAGGACCAATATTGACATTTACAATACCACAATCAGATCCATTTGCTCCAATAAACAATTCAGCTTCTTGTAGATCTTTTGTAAAGATACAACTGCTTAAACCTTGTGGTACGTTGTTATTGATTGCTACTGCTTCTGCTAATTCATCATATGGTATAATGTAAAGCAAAGGTGCAAATGTTTCTGTTTTTGTAATTTCTTCTGCTTTGTTTAATTCGACTAATGCTGGCGTTACGTACACACCATCACGTTCTATTCTCGTTCCACCTGTGATCACTCCGATACCTTGTTGTTCACATTGTGACATTGTATCTTTCATATTTTCATATGCCTGTTCACTAACTAATGGACCTACTAGTGTATTTTTATCTAATGGGTCACCTACTGTAATTTTTGCATAATATTTTTTAAGATCTTTTACTAACTTTTCATGTATTGATCTATGTGCAATAACTCTACGTAATGTTGTACATCTTTGACCTGCTGTACCTACCGCACTAAACAATATGGCTCTAATTGCTAAATCCATGTCTGCATTTGGTGTAACTATCATTGCATTGTTACCACCAAGTTCCATTAATACTCTACCAAATCTTTCTGTAACTCTTTTGCCTAATGCTTGACCCATTGCTGTTGACCCAGTTAATGAAACTAAATTAATATGCTTGTCGTCTGCTAACCATTCTGCATGTTCATTTGCTCCAATTACTAGTTCTAATATACTTTCTGCTTGTGATATACCAGAACGTTCAACTGCTTTTTTAAATATTGCTTCGCAGGCAAATGATACCAAAGGTGTTTTTGGTGATGGTTTCCAAAGTGTTGTATTACCACATACCGTTGCAATAGCAAAGTTCCAACTCCATACTGCTACAGGAAAGTTAAATGCTGATACTACACCAACTACTCCCAAGGGGTTCCACATTTCTTGCATACGATGACCTGGTCTTTCACTTGGCATTGTTAATCCATACAATTGCCTTGATAACCCAACTGCGAAATCACAGATGTCAATCATTTCTTGAACTTCACCTAAACCTTCTTGAAATATTTTACCATTTTCAATAGTAACTAATCTTCCAAGTTCATTTTTATACTTGCGAAGTTCTTCACCAAACAATCTAATCACTTCACCTCTTTGTGGTGCTGGTATTGTTCGCCAATCACGTTGTGCTTGTTTAACATTAAATACCTTTGCTTCATACTCTTGTCTAGTAGTATGTTTCACAGTGGCAATTTCAGTAGCATCGATTGGTGACACTACTGTTTGTCCATTTGGTACAGTATATAAATTTTTATCTACGCCTATCGTTTCTAATATTTGTTTTACATTCATAAATTAATCTTTAAAGTGTTTTTTTAGAACGTCAATTTGTTCTTCATACTTGCCAATTGCATTAACTTCTTTTTCAATTGTTTCAAGTATGTCATTATGCTCACCGACGCCTACTGATTTTTGCAAAAAGATTTCAACATTCATTTTATGTTTTGCAATCTGTCCTTCTGCATGTTGGATCATTGACTTTACTATTTCCTTTTTCATTTTGTTTTCTCCTATGTAATACTCTATCATACTACACCGGACTTGTAAACCCCTAAGGTGCTTACGCCAATGTCTAATTATACACTATTTATTCGAAAATGCCAAGAGCTAATTTTGCCTCTTCTGACATCATTTCTGGTCCAAATGGTGGATCAAATGTTGTTTCAATAAAACATGAATCAACACCTTCTACCATTTCGGCCGCATTTTTAATATCGGCCACAATTTGATCTGCCGCCGGACAAAATGCTGAAGTTAGTGTATGCGTTATTGCTACTTTAGGTAATTCTGATAAATTGATATCATAAATCAATCCAAGATCATATATGTTTATTGATATTTCTGGATCAAAACATTGTTGTAAATTTTCTATTATGTCTTGTCTTATATCCGAAGGATGTCTTTTATCTTCTTTTTCACCATCCGGATTCCATGACTTATAGGTATCCATAATAATTAAACTGCTTCAACTGTATGTACTTCTGGTATATAATGTTTTAACATATTCTCAATGCCCATTTTCAATGTTGCTGTGGAACTTGGACATCCTGAACAAGCACCGTACATTTCTAAATATACTGTTCCGTCTTTGAAGTCGTGGAATATAATATCTCCACCATCCATTGCTACTGCCGGACGAACTTTTTCATCTAATAATTGTTTGACTCTTTTGGTAACTTTGTCAGTACCTGCATCATCATTTATAGTATCACAAGCAGGCTTTACTGCTTCAACCACAAAAGGACCATCGCTATAATATTTGATAGTTTCAATTATGTCAGTTTCAATATCTTGCCATTCTACTGTGTCATCTTTACCTACTGTGATAAAGTCTGATCCAAAAAATACATCTTGTATTCCATCTATTTTAAATAGTGCGTATGCCACTGGTGCATCTGCTTCTGGATTTCCTTGTGGATCTTTTTTATAAAAAAGTGGTCCTTTGTTTCCCCTAACTTCTACATTAGGCAAAAACTTTAATGCATTTGGATTAGGTGTTGGTTCTGTTTGTATCATCATTGTCATATATTTATAATTATAGTTGATTTAATATTTTTGTCAAGTTTTATTTTAGTTTGGATTCAAATTCTCTCAAACGTTTATAAACACTCATCAATTCAATAATTGTTGGCCAAGCCTTTAACAAATACTGCATTGATCCTTCAACTCGGCCAAATGCTCTAATAATTTGTTGCATAACACCAAGTGTAACAACACCTGCTACAATGGCCGGTGCTAAAAATACGTATGCTGAAAGAACGTTTGCTTGTAAATACGCCATACGTCCTACATTAAAATATAGATAACGTATATAACTTAAAAAATGAATACTACGCACATCATCAAACAATTCGTCAATTCTTTTTGGTCTTACATTTCCATCGTCTTCCGCAATAACAAGTATTTTTCTATATGCCGCTTCTTTTTTCTGTAAGTCATATTCAACACCTACTAATCTTAAGATCCATCCTAGCCCAATTAAAAACAATGTTCCACCAAGTGTCCAAACTAATGCACCTGTAATCAATCCGTATTGCCAATCGCCAAAAAAGAATATCGGTATTCCTATACTTAAACCAAGTAGTATAGGAACAAACTGAACCAATACCATAATCGATTCAATAAAACTTGTACCTAATCCTTCCATGATTCTTGTAAATTTAATTGTATCTTCTTGCACCCTTTGTGATGCACCTTCTATTGTTCTGGCTTTATCGTAAACCGAGTGATACCACTCAACCATTGCTGTACGCCATCTAAACAAAAAGTGTGCTGTAAAGAAACTAATTGCAACATAAAGAGCAATATACATACCTGCTAGTGTAATGAATGATAATAGACTTGCAAAATACTCTTGTAATGTAACTGCATTCGGTGTTGCTAATGCTTTTTGAATCATGTCATAAAATACACCGAACCATTCGTTTATTTTTACGTCTATTTTTACTTGAACCCAAAGAGATGATAAAATAACTGCTGATCCGAGCCATGCCCACAACAACCACTTTCTAGTTGTAAAGAATTTAAACATTTATTAAGCCTTTTCTATTGTGCAATTTAAGGGATGTCCCTGTGACCTTGCCTGTGATGTTGTTTCAATTGCTTTTTGTTCTGCAATTTCGTGCGGATATGTTCCCGCAACGCCTTTACCGTCTTCATGTATTTTTAACATGACTGCTTCAGCATCTTCCGGTGACTTTCTAAAAATTGTTTTAAGGATTTCTGTAACAAAATCCATAGGAGTATAATCGTCATTCAACAAATATACATTATACATACTTGGTTCATCAATTGTTGTTTGTGTACTTGTCGAAGCCTGTACGTTTGCATTTCCTTGTTCTGTCATTTTTTATCCTTATTGTTCTTTCTTTAATATTATTGCATCAGGCATGATGTAAGGAATATATTCTTGCCTATCTTCATTATCATTACCGATATGAACTTGCATTTGTTCCTTGCCTTCTTTTTCTTTTACCAAAGTTATTGGCATTGGGTTTCCTTTTCTCATTTCTTCTAGTTTTGCAACTTCCTCATGCATTTGTCTATTGTATTGTATAACAAAAACCCTAGGTTGTCTACCATTAATTGCATGAGATATGATATCTATCCAAGATTTTCCTTTTACATCCTTATTATTATCAATTAACCAAAGATAAATTGCTCCAGATCCTGGTTTTTTTATTTCTGGTTCTTCTACAAATGACCCAACCATTATATATTTTTCATTATTTGGCCACTGATGATATGGGTAACCATACATGGTTTTTAATCCTATCCATGCACTAAGAATAGAAAATAATACTAAAGTTGTAAGTGTGGCTTTTAAATACCATTTTGTTTCTGTTGATGAAATGAATATCCATAAAACTGTTGCACCTATCATTATTAATAGTAAAACTAAAAATACGTGTCCTTGTATCATTTTATAATCCTCCTGGGCTCCATGAACCTGAGTTAGCGTCTACTACTCTTCCAACTATTCCATATGATAAATTATTAAAGTTGCTTACTGATCCGTCTTCATTGATTGTGAATCTTACAACTGTTATTTCATGTCCTTTTCTATCTAAAAATACTTCTTTAGCAAATACAACATTATAAGGATTTATCTTTTGTACTTCTACTTGAACTGGCATTGGGTTATAATTCTTCTCTTTGTTTTTATCAACTGCAATTTTTTCATTATAAAAATGAACGTTCACAATATATTCTCCTGGAACTATACCTCTAATGGTAACCATTTCTTCATTTCGATAAACTATAATTGGTTTACCTTTTGGATCGTACACTGTATCGTTAGATGTACCCAAATCATCTCTACTTAAAGCCATCAACCCTACATCTTTTGATTTGAAACCAACATAATTACCTAATGGATCTCTCATCCATAAATCAATATCGTCTGGCGAATCAGATGGCCAATTAATTTTAACAATAAATTCTGCAACTATTTCAACGTTTGATTTTTTTGCTATTGGATTAATCAAAATAAACGCAAGAATAAAAAGAAACACAAAGCCAACCAATGTGTTGAATAATAAATCTATGAATGCTACCTGTGAGCCGTAACTTCTATGACGATTCGTTGCCATTTTAGTTACCTTTCTGCTCTACTACTCGCTCAACTAATTTTTCTGCTTGTAATGTTCTATAACGTTCAAGGTCTTGATCTAATCTAAAATATTGAACTTTAAGAATTGTACTTGTAATCAAACCTGTCAATGTTGTGTATAATGCTGTTGACATTCCAACTGCCATACTTGCCAATGCTGTTTGTACAGATGAAACATTTGCTACATTAAGATTACCAAATGCACCTGCTAACATAAGAATGAATCCTGCTACTGTACCAATCAATCCAAGTGTTAATAGCACATCTGATGCAAACCAACCAGGTTCGTGTCGTGTATCTAAATTTTCTAATTTAGGTATGTCTCCATTTGCGAGTTCGCTCAATTTCCAACTTTCATATCCACAATGTAATGTCATTGCATAAAAGATAAAAAGAATAAAGAATGATAATTTAGTTTTGTCGTTCATCCATAAGTCTTCGTGTACACCAAAACCTACCAAAACAACTGTTAGTGCTACGATTAATGTGAAAAACCACCACCATTTAAGAAAGATGCTGTGTTTTTTAAGTGATGCTATTGCCATTTGACTATTTTCCTTATTACAATAGTATTTATCTTTAAAGGAAAACCCCGGTAGTTTTTAGATTACCGGGGTTCCGCATAATGTATTATGTTAATTAAAGTTACTTAATATCAATAGTTTTTGGCTTTTTGCTCTCTGGAATGATTCTTTCCATAGATACTCTAAGCAAACCATCTTTAAGTTCAGCACCTTTAACTTCTACATCATCTGCAATTGTAAATGACTTCGTAAATTGTCTTTTTGAGATACCTTTGTGGATAACTCCGTCTTTAGACTCTTTATCTTCGTCTGTTTTTACAGATTTAATAGTAAGTGTGTTTTCTGCATACTCTACATTGATGTCTTTTTTGCCAAAACCAGCAAGTGCGACCTCTATATCGTAGGTATTATCACCTGTTCTTACAATATTGTAAGGTGGGTAATTTGTCATAGGTGCTGTGAAAACGTCTCCATCAAACATTCTTTCAAAATGGTCGAAAACGTCATCAAACCCAATAGTTACAGGACGTAACTGATTAAAAATAGATAGATTTCTTGTCATAATAACTCCTCCTTTTAAGCAAGTTGTTTAAATGTAGATCCTATCTAAAGCAATCTACATTTGTATTTATACAGTTTTTTACTGTATATGTATAATATAAGCATGATTTTGTAAAAGTCAAGAGCCTAATCCTGTTTTTTTTCTATTTTTTCAGAAAAAAGTTCAATTTTTTGGCCAGGACCTGCTTTACTTGGTAAATCACCATATGTTTCTATATAATTTTTTATTACTTCTTTGTAAAATATAGTAGAATTATGATTACATTTCTTGTTAATCTCTGATAATCCATTATTTGTGGCATTGATATGTGTTGCTAGAGCTCTAGCGGCTTCTTTTTGCAATGTACGTAAATCTAAAGTTTCAATATCTATCATTTTTTACTTTCTTAATTTATTTAACATTCGATCACTTTCAGACATTCTTGTTTTTATCATATATCCTTTTGCATTATTATATGGATTTTGCATATAAGATTCATTTACCCAATAGTGTTTAAAGAAAATTATATCACCATCATCAAGTTTCACAGGATACCAAGCAAATAATCTTCTCCATCTTGTTTTCCATTGTGGTAAATTCATTTTTTGCTTACCCCAATTTCCTACATAATTGACATCTATGATTTGTATTCTTCTCGATAACCATTGTAACATTATTTTTCATACCTTTTCTTTCTGGCGGAGTGTAAGGGACTCGAACCCTCAACCTCCCGCGT
>TARA_B100001121_G_scaffold34755_1_pt1 | contig 22999 bp, 17 predicted proteins | sample TARA_B100001121 | Tara Oceans TARA_B100001121 (sample SAMEA2622817) | marine metagenome | biome: marine biome (ENVO:00000447); feature: surface water layer (ENVO:00002042); material: "saline water (ENVO:00002010), including plankton (ENVO:xxxxxxxx)" | depth 5 m
TAGATGAAAAGGATCTTGTTCTTTAAAAAAATTACTTTTAAAAGGAAATATAAATGAATTTTTTTTCATATTTTAAAAAACACTTATACAACTTAAATTTGAAATGTTAAATTTTGAATATTTGCATAATCTGAATGAAATGCAAAAAAATGCGGTAACACATTTAGATGGGCCCTTGCTAATTGTAGCTGGAGCAGGTTCTGGAAAAACTAAGGTTCTGACGTCTAGAATTTGCCATATCGTACTTTCTGGTAAGGCTACACCAAACGAAATTCTTGCGGTTACATTTACGAACAAAGCCGCAAATGAAATGCTTAGTAGAATTATTTATAATTTAAAAAAAACAAAATTTGGAATGCCTTGGGTTGGCACTTTCCATTCAATATGTGTTAAGATTTTAAGAAAACACGCAAAAGCTGCAAATTTAAATCATAACTTTACAATCCTAGATCAAGATGATCAAAAAAAATTAATAAAAAATATTTGTAAATCTGAAGATATTGATACAAAAAAAATTTCGCCCAATTTTATTCTCAATGTTATTGAAAAATGGAAAAATAAAGGTTGGTATCCTGAAAATGTTAAAGTAAAAAAAAATGAGAAATTGGAAGAGTCATTTTTAAAAATTTATAAAATTTATCAAACTAAATTATTAGACTTAAATGCATGCGATTTTAATGACTTAATTTTGCATTGCATAAAAATATTTGAAAATAATCCTGATATAACAAAAATGTATTCGAAAAATTTTAAATATATTTTGGTAGACGAATATCAGGATACAAATTTTATACAAAGCAAATGGCTTCATTTATTATCAATTGAAAACAATAACATTTGTTGTGTTGGAGACGATGATCAATCTATTTACAGTTGGCGAGGAGCAGAAATAAAAAATTTTCTAGAATTTGATAAAGTATATAAAAACGCAAAAATAATAAGATTAGAAAAAAATTATAGATCGACTCAAAATATTTTGTCAGTTGCATCCAGTCTTATTTCAAATAACGAAAATAGAGTTGGGAAAACTCTTTTTACAGATGGTGAAGAGGGGGAAAATGTTTACCTAGATAGCTACAGGAGTGGCAAAGATGAAGCTGTAGGTATAGGAGACAAAATAGAAAAATTAAAGTCTAAATTTAAATTAAATAATATTACCATATTGGTAAGAGCAATTTTTCAAACTAGAGAATTTGAGGAGCGTTTTTTAAAAATTGGAATTCCTTATAGGATTATTGGAGGTACGAAATTTTATGAAAGAGCAGAAATTAAGGATTGCGTTGCGTATTTAAGAATTATTAATCAGCCAAGAGATGATTTATCATTTGAGCGGATTGTAAATGTACCAAAAAGATCAATTGGTGAAACTACTATAAAAAATATTTATGATTTTGCAAAAAAAAATGGATATTCGCTTGAGGATGGTGCAAAGAAAATGATTGAATTAAACACAATTAAACCAAAACCTAAAATAGGCCTAAACTCTATTTTAACATTACTTGAAAAGTGGAGATTTGATCTAAGAAAAAAAATTAATCATGTAAAATTATTGCAAATAATTCTGGATGAGTCTGGGTATAGTCAAATGCTTAAAGATAAAAAGGATTTAGAAAACGAAAATAGGTTAGAAAATATCAAAGAACTTTTAAATGCAATGAAAGAATTTGACAATCTTGACAGTTTTTTAGAACATGTTGCATTAGCTACGTCTATCGATCAAGATTGGGAAGGACAAAAAGTAAATCTTATGACAATGCATTCTTCAAAAGGCTTGGAGTTCGATGTTGTTTTTCTACCTGGTTGGGAAGAAGGATTATTTCCACATCAAAAATCCATGGAGGAGAAAGGACAGAGTGGTTTAGAAGAAGAAAGAAGATTGGCCTATGTAGGTATTACTAGAGCTAAAAAAATTGCTCATATTTCTTTTTCAATGAATAGATTTTATCAAGGTGACTGGATGGACAGTATATCATCAAGATTTATTGATGAACTTCCAGAAAAAAATATTGAAAAAAATAATCATTTTATGCAAGATGAAAATAATGATTTCGATTTTAATCAGGATATAGATTATGAATCTGAAATAAAAAGCCCGGGGTGGTTGAGATATCAAAAAAGAATCAAATCATGAATACCCTTTACAAAATTAAAAAACTTTTAAGTAACTATAATTTGGATGCTTATATTGTCCCAAAAAATGATGAATTTTTTTGCGAATATGCATTTCCAAATAGACTTAAAACTGTTTCTAATTTTTCTGGCTCTGCTGGGTTTTCAATAATTACAAAATCATCAAATTTTCTATTTATCGATGGGAGATATTTGATTCAAAGCAAAATAGAAAGCGGTAAAAAATTCAAAATAATAGAAATTCCATATTCTTATCCTAAAAATATATTAAATAATAATAAATTAAAAAAAATTGGCTATGACCCAAAATTATTTACATCATCAACTTTGGAAAAATATTTTGGAAACAGTTATCAATTAACTCCAATAGATAAAAATTTAGTTGACAAGGTTTTTAAAGAAAAAAAGAAAAAATCTGAATATTTTTTTAAATTAAATGATAAAATTGTTGGTGAAAGTGTATCTTCTAAGATTAACAGGCTTCAAAGAATATTAAAAAAGAATAAATGTGATAGCATTTTTATTTCTGCTCCTGAAAACGTTGCTTGGTTATTAAATATTAGAGGTAAAGATAATCCAAATAGCCCTATACCAAACGCTAGATTATTGATTGATAATAAAAAAAAAATATATTTCTTTAGTGATTTAAATAAGATTAAAAATATAAAGAATAAAATAAATTATAAAAAAATTTATTTTTATGATTTTGATAAATTTTATGATATTTTATCTAAGTTAAATTCATCATTTTTTACAATTGATCAATTATCCTGTTCGATTTATTACGAAAGTTTGATCAATTCAAAATTTGAAATTAATAACTTCGAAGATCCAATTTACCATTTAAAATCTATAAAAAATAAGTCTGAAATTAAAAATATGAAATCTGCTCATATAAAGGACGGTATTGCTTTAACAAAATTTTTATACTGGATAAAACAGGATAAAAATTTTGGATTTGATGAAATGTATTTAGAAAAAAAATTAGAGTCATTCAGAAAAAAAAATAAAGATTACATTTATCCAAGCTTTAATACAATCGCTGGATCAGGTCCAAATAGTGCAATTATACATTACAGATCGTCAAAAAAAACAAATAGAAAAATTAAAAAAAAAGATATTTTTTTATGTGATTCAGGTGGTCAATATAAATTTGGAACAACAGACGTTACAAGGACTGTTTGTTTTAAAAAGCCGTCTAAAAGAATTAAAGATATTTTTACTAGAGTTCTAAAAGGGCATATTGCTGTAGCTACCACTGATCTAAATACATTTAAAAAAGGACATTTAATAGATAAAAAAGCTAGAATTCCTCTAAATAAAATTAATTTAAATTATGGACACGGCACTGGACATGGCGTGGGTTTTTTTTCTAATGTTCACGAGGGGCCTCAAGCAATATCTAAATTCAATAATGTTGAATTAAAAGAAGGTATGATTGTAAGTAATGAACCTGGCTATTATGAAGAGGGAAAATTTGGGATAAGAATTGAAAACTTAGTATATGTCGAAAAAATTAAAAATAATATGAAATTTAAAAATTTAACAATGGTACCTATTGATGGGGATTTAATTAATAAAAATTTGCTAACCTCAAAAGAAAAGGAATATCTTTTGAAATATAATTTAGAAATTTATAACAAAATTTCCCGATTTTTAAATAAATATGAAAAAAATTGGCTCTTAAAATCAATTCAGTAGTTTGTTTAAATCTATCTGATTAAGTATTTTAATTCCTAAATCTTTAGCTTGATTAACTTTTTTTGTAGTTGGTTTGTCTCCGACTATCAAATAATCTAACCTTTTGCTTACTGAACTTAAAATTTTTCCTGAATTGTTTTCAATAATTGATTTAGCTTCTGCTCTGCTAATATTTTGCAATTTTCCAGTAATCATAAAGCTTAAATTTTTAAATTTACCAGAAGTATTAATTGTCTCATTTTCTATATTCATATGAAGCGAAAGTTCTTTTATAACTCTTAAATTTTCCTTAATTGAAAAAAAATTCTTGATTGATAAAATTTGAATTTCTCCAATACCATCGATATTTATGAAAGAGTTAAAATCATAGTTTTTATCAATATTAACAAACTTGTCCTTATTTTGTAGATGTTTAGCTATTAATTTTGCGTTTTCTTGGCCTATGTGTCTAATACCTAATGCGAATATAAATTTGCTTAGAGAAATATTTTTTGATTTTTCTATTGAATATTTTAAATTTGAAACTGATTGAGATCCCCATCCGTCTAAACTTTCAATTTTTTCATAATTGAGTTTAAATATATCTTGTGGGAATCTTATTAGTTTTTTTTCCCAAAATTTTTCCACAACCTTTTTTCCAAGACCATCTATATTTAGAGCATCTTTTGAGACGAAGTGTTTAATTTTTTCTATTATTATTTTTTCACATTTATAACCCTCTGAAGAGCACCTTTTAACTGCGTCGTATTTTTTTGTTTGTTTATTGAATTCTTTTTCTACTAATGAACCACAGGAGGGGCACTTGGTAGGAAATTTATATTTTTGAGTTTTTGGTGGTCTTTTTTTAATATCTACAGAAATTACATGTGGAATTACATCTCCCGCTCTCTCAATTTTAACTATATCACCTACTCTAATGTCTTTTTTAATAATTTCATCCTCATTATGCAATGTTGCATTTGAAACAACAACTCCACCAATATTTACAGGTTCTACTTTTGCAACAGGTGTGAGAGCGCCAGTTCTTCCAACCTGTATCTCTATTTTTAAAATTTTTGAAAAAGAAGATGCTGCAGAAAATTTATGTGCTGCAGCCCACCTAGGTGCATTACCAACAAATCCTAATCTATTTTGAAGTTTAAGTTCATTTATTTTATATACTAAGCCGTCAACATCGTATTCTAACTCATATCTTTTTTTTTCAAAATTTTCATGGTTCTTTAATAAATCTTCAATATTAGAAATTACTTTATTATGGTTGCTTGTTTTAAAACCCCAATTACTTAATTTGTTTAAAAATTCTGATTGTTTCTTAAAGCTATTATTTTCAAACATACCAAAAGTATAAGCTATAAATTTTAAAGGAATTTTCTTTGTTTCGGCAGATTCTTTCTGTCTTAAAGATCCAGATGCTGCATTTCTTGGATTTGCAAATTTTTCTTTTAATTTTGTAAAGTCATTTTTGTTTATGTAAACCTCTCCCCTTATTTCAATATTTTGAGGAAAATCTTTAAATTTTATGTTTTTCGGAATATCATTTATGGTTCTTAAATTTTCTGTAATTTCCTCACCTTCATAGCCGTCGCCTCTTGAAAGGCCTGATACTAAAATACCATTTTTGTAAGTTAAGGAAGCTGAAATTCCATCTATTTTTGGTTCTACACTGTACTCAAAAATTTCTGATGGATTAAGATCTAAATAATTTTTAATTTTTTTTTCAAAACTTATTAAATCTTCCCTGTCGAAAATATTCGATAATGACAACATTGGTACTTTATGTTTTTTCTTCTTAAAAATCCTTGATGGTTTAAAGCCTATACTTTTGGAAGGAGAATATTTATGACTTAAATACGAGTATTTATACTCTAATTTTAATATTTCATTTTTTAAAATATCATATTCTTTATCTGTTATTAAAGGCTTATCTTTGGAATAATATAATTTATTGTGTTTTATTAATTCATTAATTTTATCGTTATAAATTATTTTAATCTTGTCCTTATCTACCATTAAAATATTTTTGTTTTAATTTTTTCAATTAATGATTTCTTATTTTTTTTTATCAAATCTTTTTGGGGAGTATAGTTTTTATTCAAAATTTTATATGTTTTTTCATACCATTCGCTGGATTGATAATTATAACCTAAAACATATGCGTATTTTTTTGCCTCGTTTTCTAGCCCAATTTTGTAATGTATTTCTACCAATCTATGCAATGCCTCTTCTATAAAAATTGAATCGTTATAATATTCAACAACAATTTTAAACCTGTTAATCGCTGGTATCCATTTTTCTTTTTCAAAATAATATCTGGCTAAATACATTTCTTTAGAAGCTAGAGCCTCATTAATTAATTCAAGTTTAAATGTTGCATCTATTGCATAATCTGTATTGTTATAATTTTTAATAATATATTCAAAATACTCTTTAGATTTAAGAATTGCCTCTAAATCTTTTGTTTCATCAACTATTGTATTATAATAAGTTATAGCCAATAAATAGTAAGCATAATCTGTTCTGGGATGTTTAGGATAGGTTTTAAAAAATCTTTCAATTTCATAAATTACATCACTATAATATTCCTGAGTAAAGTACGAGTAGGCTGCCATTAAGGCTGCTCGCGGAGCCCAAGTAGACTGAGGAAATAATATCTCAGCCTCACTAAACTTTTTAGCTGCGGTGAAACCATCATCTTGCTCAAGTGCATCTAAGCCCTCTTGATAAGCATCAATCATTTGTAAATCAATTTCTTTATCCTGAATTATTTCAACTATTTTTTCCTCTTTCGCGCAAGATGTAATAGCTAAGGTTAATATAAATAAAATTAAAATCAAATAACGCATATTGATTTCTTACCAGAATTAAAAAAAATTTCTATTTTTATGCTATGGATTTTAGATAAGATCTATCTAAAATTTGGTATGGAAGAGTTTTTTCCTTTATTTCAATAACTGTAAAATTAGATTTATCTGAAAATAGTTTTCTCAATAATTTATTGGTCAAACCATGGCCTCCTTGGGAAGTAACTAAAGAACCAACAATTCTATAACCAGATAAATATAAATCACCCATACAATCTAAAATTTTATGATTTACAAACTCTTGATTGTTTCTTAATCCTTCTTTGTTTAAAATTTTATTTTCGTCAACTACGATAGCATTATCTAGACTGCCACCTTTCGCAAGACCAATTTGTTTTAATTTTTCAACATCTTCATACAAGCAAAATGTTCTTGACTCAAATATAGTCTTTAAATCATCATTAAAAATGTTTAGTTTATTTCTTTGAGATTTAATAATTTTGTTATTATATTTTATTTCAAAATCTATTTCTGATGCTACCCTTGATTTATCCAAAGATATATTTTTTTTTCCATCCTCGAGGTAAACTCTTTTGTTAATTTTAATTAATTTGATTGGGGTAGAAGAGGTTTCAATTCCTACATTTAAAATTTTCTCTACAAAAATTTTTGCTGAGCCATCTAGGATTGGCAACTCTTGAGAATTAATTTCAACTATTAAATTATCTATTCCTAATCCATAAAGCGCTCCCATAAGATGTTCTACAGTAGAGACTTTAACTCCGTTTTCATTAACTAAAGTGGTACATAAATTTGTGTCGGCTACATTGCTATATAAAGGAATTACAATATTATTTTTTTTTAAATCAACTCTCTTGAAAATTATTCCAGAATTAGGACTTGAAGGTATTAGTTTAAGTTCTACTGGTTTTCCAGTATGTAGACCAATTCCATTGAAAGATATATTTTTGCTAATTGTTTTTTGATTTAAAATTGACATTAACGATCTTATACAGAAAAAAAAATTTCCAAAAAAAACAACTAATGTTACAAAAAATTGCTAATTTCGACTGAAATATTCAAAAAATTTTTCAAAAAAACCCTTATTTTCAAGAGATACACTCAATTTTTGAGGATTAAGGTTTTCATTTTTCTTATTAAAAACTAAAGCACTGTATAAACAATCTTGCTTGTTTTCATCAATTATTGACATTTCCTCTATAAAACTAAATTCATTTCCAAAAGATAGTAAATTTTCGTTAAGGACTTTAGATCCATTACCTAGAAAGAAAAGCCTCAAATTATTATTAAAAAAATTATCTTTAATGTATGAACAATTTAAAAATAACAATTCAATTATTTCCTCTATTCTTGAGTTAATAATTTTTCTGAGCAAATCGTTTTCATCCGTGCTATCGAAAGTAGTATTTTTTTTTGAAAATTTTAATTTTTCTGCTTCTGCTTTCCTATAATTAATTTTTAAAATTTTAGCAATATCATTAGTTACATGATTTCCTCCAAGATGAATTGAATTTAAATATAATAATTTTTTATCTTTAAAAATTGTAAGACAACTTTTCTTATGACCAATATCTATAAAAGAATTAAAACCGTTAATATCCATTTTATTAATTAAACCTATAGACTTTATATAGCTTGTACAAAATATTTTTTTTACATTTATATGATTATTTTTAAAAATATTTTGAAATTTTTTATATATTATCTTTTCTATGGTAATAAATTTAATTTCAATTGTGGCTTTGTAAACCTCTTGAGAAAATATCTCTAATTCTTCAACACTATTGTTATCTAAAATTATTTTATTTTTAAAAATATGTAAAACTTCTAAATCTTTATTGCTAGCTTTAACAATTTGTTCACTTTCTTTTACTAAGTAATTTATGTCGTCGTTTGTAATAATTTTCTTATCAAAGTTTTTCTGAATTGTGAAATTTATTTCTTTAATATTAGCAGAGTCTATTAGTAAAATTATCTCATTTAAATGAATTCCAAGATCTTTTTCTGCCTTAACAATTGAGTTTTGAATTTGATCATTTTCAAAAAAGTTTTGTTTATCTGTATATTCTAGTTTTTCTTCATAATGTAAATTATTACTAGACGTGAATTCATCATAAATAGAAATATTTACATGTGTTGATCCTAATTCAAATAAAGATATGGGTGAACTAATTTTACTCATGATAAAATGACTTTATCTTTTATCCTTAAATCTATAATTTTAACATTTTCTATTTTATTTGAATTAATAATTTCTTTTAATATTTTTATTGATTCATCTAATTCATCAAATGGTAACTTTACTAAAAGATCATTTTTAAAAAGTAAATCCCATCTATTAGATTTATAAGAATAAATTTTACTAAAATTATTCAATTCAAAGTCATTATTTTTTAAATATAATTTTAAATTAAAAAATTTACTTAAATCAAATTTACCTATTATTATTGGTATATTTTTATTCTCGAAATATATTTTTTTAATTTTTTTTTTATTAGATCCTATAAATATTTTGTCGTTACCTTCTATGTAAAAAGCTAATATTTTAGTTTTTTCTAAATCTATTTTAATTTCTGAAGGATATTGTATTTTTATCTTATAATCATTTATTATATTATAATTATCTAATATGTTTTTTAAATCTTTTGAATTTAAAGAAAATATATTTGAATTCTGAAATTGATTAAGCGTATTAAATATTTCATTATTTAAATTATCCTCCAAATCACTTTTTAATGTTATTTTATTAATTTTAAAAAATTCGTTAAAAAAAGACACTAATTTAAAATTATGTATACTTAATAATATAAATAGTAAAAAAATATAAAAATATATTTTTTTTCTATCTATTGATAGAAGCATCATTAATTATCCATTTTATTAATTTGTAGAAACCGATACCTTTATATTTTGCTATTTCTGGTACTAAAGAGAGTTCTGTCATTCCAGGCTGAGTATTTACCTCTAACAAATAAAATTTATTGTTGTTATATCTAAAATCACTTCTAGTGACTCCTCTACATCCAGTTATACGATGAGCTTTCAAGGCCAAGTCCTCTACTTCTCTCAATTTTTTTTTAGATAGGTTTACAGGCAATATATGTTTTGTTTGAGCATTTTTATCATATTTTGCTTTATAGTCATAGAATGATCTTCTGGGTATTAATTCTATAGTACCTAATTTTTTATTTCCAATAATTGCAACCTGTATTTCTCTGCCAGGTATATACTCCTCTACTAATATTTCTCTCTCATTTTTTAATTTTTTTAAATTTTTCACAAAATTTTTTTTATTACATATATAAACTCCAACACTTGAACCTTCATTTATTGGTTTTATTACAATTGGAAATTTGAATTTTTTTTTAATTTTATTTTTTATTTTTTTTGTGTCGTTATTGATTCCTTTTAAAACTATATACTTTGGTGTTGGAATATTATTCTTAATAAATATTTCTTTTGATATTATTTTATTAATACAAATTGATGATGCTTTTACCCCTGAGTGTGTATATTTAATTTTCTCATTTTCTAAAACTAATTGGATATAACCATCTTCTCCATATCTTCCATGAAGGGCATTAAAAACTGTAAAAGGTTTAAACTTCCTAATTTCTTTTATGAATCCATTTTTGGGGTCGAGTATTTTACAATTATAATCTTTTTTTATTTGTTGTAATACCGCTTCTGCGGTCTGAAAACTAATTTCTCTTTCTTTTGAATAACCGCCGGCTAGTATTAAAATTTTTTTCTTCATTTTTTATGAAGTTAAAACAATTTCTAGTTCAAGATTAACTCCTGTTTTCTTATATACATTTTCTTTAATGAAATTGATAAGATTTTTCATATCTTTTGAAGAAGCTTTTGCTTTATTAATTAGAAAATTACAGTGTTTTTCAGAAAGTTTAGCGTCACCAAACATTTTATTTGCTTCTTTCAAATCAATCGATTCTCTTATCAATTCCCAGACTTTTTTATCACTCTGATCAATAGGATTTTTAAAAGTACTTCCACTTGTTTTTACTCTAAATGGTTGGGATAATTCCTTTTTACTTTTTAGGTATAAAATATTTTTCTTAATCTCTTTTTGTGTAGATAATGATCCTTCAAAAGTTCCACTCAAATAAATTAAGTCCTTTGATAAATTTGTTGACCTATATTTAAAATTAATTTCAGATGCAGGTATAGTCAAAACTTTTCCTTCAAAATTAATGGCTTGGACGGAAACAATAATATCTTTAAATTCTCTTCCGTAGCATCCTGCGTTCATACAGATACCTCCGCCAACTGATCCGGGTATGCAGGATAAAAACTCAAAACCCTCTATTTCATTTTCCATTGCAAACTCTGATACTTTCTTATCGAGACATGAACTTCCCGAAATAATTAAATTATCATTCAATTTTGAAATATTATTGAAGTTTTTTCCAAGTTTAATAACAACTCCATTAAATGTTTCGTCATCGAAAAGTGTATTTGAACCTGCTCCAAGAATAAATATTTTTCCACGATTGTCGTATATTTTTAGAAATATTGATAAGTCATTTAATGAATTGGCAAGAAAGTAAATTTTAGTTTTTCCACCTATATTAAACCAGTTTAAACGGGATAAGTCGTGATTGAAATTTAAACGTGAATAATCAGAAAATTCAATTTTTTCTAAATCATCTATTTTCATTTTAATAATACAGGAAGATTTCTTATCCAGCTCGATATTGATCCAGCTCCCATCCCAATAACAATGTTATTTCCATAAATATTTTTCTTAACAAACTTAGCCAGTTCTTTTTCTCCATTTACCATTATTAAATCCACATTTGAATTTTTTATAATTTCTTTTGCAAATTTAAAATAATTAAATTTTAATTTAAGATTTTCACCTGCTTTATATACTGGGCATAATATAACCTGATCTGAAAATTTAAAACATTTTGTGAATTTATTTTTAAGAGAATTTAGTCTAGAAATTCTATGAGGTTGAAATATAGATATTATTTTTTTTGATTTATAAACATCTTTTGTGGATTTTAATAACTCATATATTTCAGTTGGATGATGTGCATAATCGTCATAATAAATACTGTTTTGATGCTCGAATATAAAATTAAATCTTCTTTGAACTCCTTTAAACCCTAAAACTGCTTTTTTAATTATATCGAGAGATATGCCCATCATTATAGCTACAGCAACCGATGCACAACAGTTTTTAATATTATGCATACCAATTAAGGGTATTTTAAATGATTTTAATACTCTCTTATTTTGATTGGGTAAATTAACCTCTAAATCAAATTTTGATACTTTGCTTTGGAGTTTAATATTTCTAATTCTAAAATTAGATTTTTCATTCAGTCCGTATGTAATAATATTTTGATTGTTAATTTTGCTTATAATTGATCTATTATTTTTGTCATCTAGGCATATAAGAGTTTTTCCAAATGAAGGTGTTTTTTCAGCAAAACTAACAAAACTTTTTTTTAAATTTTCAATTGAACCATAATGCTCTAAATGCTCATCATCAATATTTGTTATGATTGAGTAAGTATAAGGTAATTGTAAAAAGCTTCCATCAGATTCATCTGACTCTAGTATACACCATTCTCCTTTACCAAGTTTGGCTGAATTTCCTATAGAATTAATCACACCTCCATTAATTGTAGTTGGATCTAATTTAGATTTAGTAAAAATTGTTGAAACTATAGAAGTGGTAGTAGTTTTTCCGTGTGATCCTGCCACTACTATATTTTTGTATAGAGAGACTATATTTGCTAACATTTCTCCTCTGATATAAGTAGGAATTTTTTTTTTCTTTGCTTCTAAGAACTCTGGATTATTTTTTTTAATTGCTGAAGATATGACAACTATTGTAGCATTTGATAAATTCTTCTTTTTATGTCCAATTTGAATATTTATTTTATTTTTTCTTAATCTATCTATATTTTTTCCACTTTGTTGATCTGAGCCTTTAACATTGAATCCTAAATCTTTCATAATTAATGCAAGACCGCTCATTCCAATCCCACCTATTCCTATAAAGTGAATAACTTCTTTTTTTCCAAGACTAATTTTCATTAAAATATTTTATAAATTTTTTATTTATATCCTTCCAAGAACTATTTTTACTTAGTTTTTTTAAATTATTTTTTTTTGTAATGTATTCATCTTTATTTGTAATAATTCGATCTATTAATTTATATATATCTCCAGCAATAAAGTTTTTTTCATCCAATATCCAGCAACAATTTAGATCATGATACCTTTTTGCATTCCAAAATTGATGATTATCTGTTGCATGTGGGAATGGAATTGCAAGAAAAGGGATTTGTAGAAAAGCTAATTCAGCGAGTGTTGATGCTCCAGCTCTTGTGATAGCAATATCGAAGTTATTTTCCTTACATAAAAAATTGCTATCAAAATAAAACAAATTATTCTTTATATTATTTTTATTATATTCTTTTCTATAGTTTTCAATATCGTAACCTTGTGATAATTGCTGCGTTATTTCTATCTCATATTTTGAAGATAAATCAATAATCTCATTTTTTAATTTTTTACTAAAAAATAATGATGCTTGACTACCACCAATCATCAAAATTTTAAAATTTTTATTTTTTAATTGATCAGAATTTTTATTTAAATAAAAACATTTATTTAAGAGTGGATCAATTATAACATTCTTATAGGCTGGTATAATTCTTTTTTTGCTATTCAAATTTTTATCAGTATTGTTTGAAATATCCTTATCATAACTCAATATATTATAAGATAATTTTAACAAAAATTTATTAGATCGCCCAATAATAGAATTTGGTTCAATTAAAAAAATTTTTATATTGTAAATTTTAGCAGCTAAAACAATAGGTAGGGACATATAGCCTCCGGTACTAATTATAATATCAAATTTATTGAAGCTAAGATGTATTATTGATTTTACAAATGCAATTAATAAAAAAATTAATTTTATTGGAAAAAAATAAAATTTTTCTGGAACTTGCTTTACATCAAAAATTTGTTTAACAATATTTTTCGGTATGTACTTTGCTCCTCTGACGTCAGTATAAATTTTTACATCAAAATCATTCTTAAGATGGTCATATAAATTTAATGCTGGAACAACATGACCACCCGATCCACCTGTCGATATTAAAATTTTTTTCAATTAGTACACTCTTCTTTTTGTTAAATTTAAAATTATGCCTGAAATAATAGAGATGCTTACAATTGATGACCCCCCATAACTTAAATATGGAAGTGTCATTCCTGTTGTGGGCAAAACTCTCAAATTAACTCCAACATGAATAAAAGCCTGCATCATCAGCAATGATATCAATCCTGTAAGAATAAGTTTAAATACATCTTCATTTGTATCTCTGATTTTTTTAAAAATTTTATACGCAAAAAAAATAAATGATAACATTATTAGAAAAATTATAATTATCCCAAATTCCTCGGAAATGACAGAGACTATATAATCAGTATGTGCCTCTGGAATTTTTGAATTTAAGGTTCCTTCACCAATACCTTTTCCAAAAAAACCACCATCGATTATTGCCTCAGATGCTTTTTCAGATTGAAAATTATTTTTTGAAGATGTATCAAAAAAAGAAAATATTCTTATTTTAATATAATTAAATTTTTCAACAAAAAAAATTAAATAAGATAGTATTAAAATAAAGGTTCCAAATAATCCAAAAAATACAAATAAATTAATACCTGATACAAAAATTAAGCATAACCAGGAAGCTATTATTAAAATTGATTGGCCTAAATCTGGCTGTGATATCAAAAGTAAAACTATAGGAAGAATTAAAAATAATGTTAATAAATATTTTATATATAAATTATATTTTTGATGGTTTAATAATGTTGCTAACATTACGATGTAGAAAGGTTTAATTAACTCAACAGGTTGAAACCGAGGTAACATCGGAAGATCTAACCATCTTCTTGAACCTTTAACTTCCGATCCAATAAAAGGAACTAAAAAAAGTAAAGCAAAAGACAAAATAAAAAGAAATATTGATAATTTGATTAAATAATTTTCTCTTATCAAGGAAAATATAAACATTAATATTAAACCTAATAAAATAAATAATAAATGTTTAATAAAAAAGTAGTAAGAGTTTGTATTTAATCTATCTGATGCAATTAAAGTTGTCGAGACTAATGAAAAAAATAATCCTGCAATGAAAAATGAGATAATAAGTATTAAAATTGTTTTATCTACGTTTTTCCACCAACTGTAATAATTATTATATAAATTTAATTTATTTAGCATTATATAAAAGTAAACTTCTTATAAGTTTGTTAAAATACTCTCCTCTATGTTCAAAATTTCTAAATTGATCGAATGAGGCAGCAGAAGGGCTAAAAAGAATAGTTTTATTATTTTTATCAAACTTAATTTCTTTTTTAATCGTTGAAATTATATTTTTAAGATTGATAAAACACTTATATTTAATTTTATTTCTGAATTGATTTTCAAACTTTTTTTTATCTTTTCCAAAAATATATGCAGTGATATTTTTATAATATTTTTTATGTATTTTAAATTTATCTCCTTTTTTAAATATTCCTCCTACTATCCAGTAGATATTGCTATAACTCATTAAAAGTGCTTCGGTTGAAGATAGGCTCGTAGATTTTGAGTCATTTATAATTTTCAAATTTTTTTTATTACAAATTATTTGGTTTCTAAATTTTAAACCTTTAAATTTATTTAATGATTTAAATATCTGATTATCAGAAATGTTTAACTTTTTACATATTTGATAGACAAAATGTATATTTTTAATATTATTCTTATCAAGTAAATATGTGTTTCTTATTCTTGACTTAAATAAAAATTCTTTATTATAACTTAATTTATTTAGTTTTGACTTTATATTTTTATTTAAAATATTTTTGTTAATGACGAGATTATTTTTTTCAACATAGGCTTGTTTATTTTTTTCTTGATTAAATATTAATTTTAATTTGGCTTTTGCATATTGATTTATATTTCCATGTCTATCCAGATGATCAGCTCTTAGATTAAGTATTGCTGCATAATCTGTTTTAAAATATTTACTGTATGATATTTGGAATGACGAAGCTTCAATTATAAAAATTGTGTTTTTTTTGATTTTTTTTTCTAATAATGGTGGATTGCCAATATTTCCCACCAATCTAACATCTTGATGCTTAGATTTGAGGATTTGGTATAACATACCACAAGTGGTAGATTTTCCATTTGTTCCAGTAATTGTAATTTTAACATTCTTTGTAAAAATTAAATAAAATATATCGAGTTCAGTAATTATTTTATTTTTATTTTTTTTTAGGTAATTTTTTAATTTACAATTTTTTAAGTCTATTCCTGGACTTAAAATAATAAAATCAAATAATGTCTCAAAGATTTTATTTTTATTAAAAAAAATATTTTTATTTTTTTTGTTTTTTAAGCTGGCATTATCATCAAAAATTGCAATATTGTTATACTTTGACAAAAATTCAAAGCAAGATTTACCCGAAAGCCCCAAACCATAAATTAATATTTTTTTATTAATAAAAGTCTTTTTATTAAACATTTATCTTAATTTTAATGTTGCGAGTCCAATCATTGCGAGTATCAGGGATATTATCCAAAATCTAATTACAACTGTAGATTCTGGCCATCCCTTTTTTTCAAAGTGATGATGAATTGGGGCCATCATAAAAATCCTTTTGCCTGTTAATTTAAAAGAGATAACTTGCACAATAACTGAAACTGCCTCTAGAACAAATAGACCTCCCGTTATTGCTAAAACAATTTCGTGTTTTGTAACGACACCTACGGCACCTAATGATCCGCCTAAAGCTAGTGAGCCAGTATCACCCATGAATATTTTTGCTGGTGGTGCATTAAACCAAAGAAAACCAATTGATGCTCCAATAATTGCTCCACAAAAAACTGCTACCTCGCCTACTCCCTCAATGTAAGGGATTAATAAATATTCAGAAAAAATTATGTTTCCAGATACATAACTGATGAATGCAAAACAACCAGCGACTAAAATGACTGGAACGGTTGCTAGACCGTCAAGTCCATCTGTTAAGTTTACTGCGTTGGACGAACCTACTATAACAAATAAATAAAATGGGATAAAAAACCAACCTAAATTAATAACTAAGTTCTTAAAAAATGGAAAATAAAGGTTTTCAATTAATTCTGACCCAATAAAATTGTATAAAATAATTAATGAAATTAAGCCAATAATAATTTGAATTATAAATTTATACTTGGACGAAATTCCTTTTGAATTATTGTTTTTTATTTTTTTGTAGTCATCAAAAGCGCCTAATATTCCAAATGATAGAGTTATAAATATTAATAACCAATTATATGGATTATAGAGATCAGCCCATAAAAAAACACCTGAGAATAAACCAACTAATATCAAAACACCGCCCATAGTAGGTGTTCCTATTTTTTTAATAAGATGATCCTCAGGTCCATCTGAACGAATAGGATTGGTAATTTTGTTTATAGAAAAATAATTTATAAATTTATCTCCAATCAAAAAAACAATTATCATTGCAGTAATTATAGCTAGACCAGTTCTTACAGTAAGAAAATTAAAAAAATTTAAAAATGTATAAGTATCTGAATAGTTTGTTAATAAATTATAAAGCATTATTTTTTAAAGTTTTAATTATATTATTTAAACCTGTTGAGTTAGATCCTTTTACCATTAAAAAACTATTGTTTGGTAATTCTTTATTAATTAAATTTAAAACATCCATACTATTATTTAATATTTTACCTCTGATTTGTGGTTTTAATTTGTTAAATGTGTGTTTTACAAGTTTCCCATAAACATAAGTTTTATTGATTTTTGATTTATTAATATATTCAGCAATTTTAAAGTGAAGTTTTTTAGAATATTTTCCAAGCTCAAGCATGTTTCCAATTAAAAGAAATTTCTTATTGCTTATTTTATAATTTTTATCAAATTTCTGTAATGCAAAATTAAAAGATAAAGGATTTGAATTATAACTCTCATCAATAATTGTCAATTTTTTTTGCCGTATTTTTAACTGAATAATTGAACCTCTTCCACTAGGGATATCAAATCCAAGAAATAAATTTCTACTTAATTTTTGAACATCGAAGTAATTCATAATTATACTTATTGATGCTAATATATTTTCAATATAGCCAGATAAATTTTTAGAAATTAAAAACGACTTTTTTTTTTTTTGGATTTTTAAATTAATAATATAATTTTTTCTATTTTTTTTTTGGTTTAAAAAAACTACGTCTGCATTATGATCTTTTTTGCTAAAAGTAATTATTTTAAGTTTTTTTTTATTTGCTAGTGAAAAAAAGTATTTAAAATATTTATCATCTAAATTTAGAACCATAGTGCCACCAGGAACAATATTATTAATTATTTCTCCTTTTGCTTCTGCAATATTGTCCATAGTTTTAAAGTTTTCTATATGTGCATATGATATGTTTGTGATTAATCCTAAGTTAGGTTTAATCAATTTTGTAAGATAATCAATTTCTCCTTTTTTATCCATTCCCGCCTCAAGAACTATATACTTTGATTCCTGAGGAGCATTAAATAAACTTAAGGGAACCCCAAATTTGTTGTTAAATGAATTTTTTGAAGAGTAAGACTTTGTTAATTGGTTCAAACAAAAACCAGTTAATTCTTTAACGGAAGTTTTTCCTGAAGAACCTGTAATTGTAATATTATTTGCATCTAGAGATTTTCTGAATTTTGCACTGATTTCACTTAATTCTTTCAAAGGATTGTTTTTAAAGATAATTTTTTTGTTTTTATTTTTTATGTTTGATATAGCCAAAGTTGCACCATTTTTTATCGCATCTTTTGCATAATAATTTCCATCAAAATTTCTTCCTTTAACTCCAAAAAAAATTGAATTTGGTCCTATTTTTTTTGAATTCAAAGAGGCAGAATTAATTTTAATATTTTTATTTATTAATTTATTTTTAAAATTTTCTCTCAAAATATTGACCTTAATGGATTTTGATAAATCTAAATTTTTTATTTTTATTGCTTTTAATATTTCTAATTTATCAGAAAAAAATATTTTACTTTTGTACTCTTGGTAATTTTCATGTCCTTTTCCTGCAACAATTAAAATATCTCCAGATTTTAAATTTTTTACAGCAGCATGAATTGCTTTAGTTCTAGACGAAATTTCAATAAGTTTATTTTTTCTGATACCTTTTTTTATTTGATTTCTAATTGTTTTTGGGTTTTCAAGTCTAGGATTGTCGTCAGTAAGGTATATATTGTCACAATATTTGTTAGCAATCTTACCCATTATAAGTCTCTTATCGATATCCCTATTACCCCCACATCCAAATACCAAAGAAACCTTACTGAGTGGATAATCATCTTTAACATTTAAAATTACAGTTTTTAATGCGTCTGGAGTATGAGCATAATCCAGTATTACTTTTGAGTTATTTTTAATATCACCAATTTTTTCTAATCTTCCACTTATTGGCTTAATATTTTTAATTGAATTTAAAATATTTTTTATTTTAATATCAGACAAATATGCTGCAACTATAGCAAATACTAAATTTTTGATTTGGATTTTTCCAATAAGAGTTGTTTTGAATGAGTATTTTTTATCTTTAATCATTATGTCAATTTTTTTTTGATTATTAATTTTTTGAATATTTAGAATTTTAATGAAAGAATTATTATTACCTAATAAAAATTTTTTTAATTTTTTTTTTTTTGAAATAAGGTGAAGTTTTTTTGCTTGTGGAATTTTGCCGTCAAATATTATATTTCCTTTTTCTCTTAATAATTTTTTAAAAAGAATAAGTTTTGAATTAAGATAATCCTTAAATGTTATATGATAATCTAGATGATCTCTTGTTAAGTTAGTAAAAATAGCAGTATTAAAATTTATATTATTCAATCTATATTGTTTTAATCCATGGCTGGAAGCCTCTAAAATTACATTCTCAATGTTTAAATTTTTAAGTTTATTTAAAATTTTATGAAGGTTAATAGGATCAATTGTTGTATTGTTTGTTCTTAAATTAAATTCATTAGATAATATTCCAAGTGTTCCAACAACTGCAGCCTTTTTTTTATTTAAATTCAATATCTGATAGTAGAAGTTTGCAATTGAGGTTTTTCCATTTGTGCCTGTAACAGCTAGAATATTCTTTGGTTTTGCGTTAAAATAATTACTTGCAGCCTCAGATAGTAATTTTCTTGGATTTGGGCTTCTTATAAATAAAATTTTGTCTTTGTTGTATCCTTCAAATTTTAAATTAGAAACAATGATTTTAGCCCCATTGTTGATTGCCTCATGGATATAATTATTACCATCATAATTATTGCCATCAATCGCAAAAAAAATGTCATTTAGTTTACACTCTTTGCTATTAAATCTAATATTTTCAAACTTAATTAGTCTATATTTTTTATTTATGTTTTTAAAAATTTTGCTAAGTAACATTTTTTTAAATTCTTAGTATTTTGTGGCTAAAATAGGTCCTATTTTTTCAATTATTTTTCCTGACACTTCCACAGCTGTCCATCCAGATGTGTTAAACTGTGTTCCTTTAATTTTCCAACCTGATCCATCTTTGTACTCATAGACATAATCTTTGTTTGGCTTTGGCTCATCTAACAATACAACTAATACATATTTTGGATCTGAAGCAGGAAATATGGACACAAAAGTATTTATTTTATTTTTTGAATAACCACCAGCTATTGATTTTTGTGCCGTCCCTGTTTTTCCAGCAATTTCATAACCATCAATATTAGCAAAACTTGCTGTACCTTCTTTGTTGGTTACTATTTTTCTTAAAGCTATATTTACTTTTTTAGATACATCCTCAGAGATAATTTGTTCATATCTAATGTCTCTTTTTTTTTCATCTAAAACTAGAGTCGGCTTTATATTATATCCACCATTTGAAATTATGGAATATCCCTTTGCTAGTTGCAAAGGTGTTGTTGTAATTCCATGACCGTACGCGGATGTTGCAAGTTTACATTTTCCCCATTTAAATTTTAAGGGTGTTCCAATTTCTTCTATATCAAAATCTAAAGTATTCAGCAATCCAAGATCATTCAAAAATTTTTTAAATTTATCTTCACCAACTTTTTGTGCAATTCTTATAGATCCAATATTACCTGACCGTATAAGTATTTGTTCGGCTGTTAAATCAGATGGAATTTTTTCATCATATTCCCCTATTGGATATTTACTGCAATAAATTTTTTTTTTTAAATTTTTAAATTCTGTGTCTGGATCAATATATCCTTCATTTAATCCAACTGCGTAAGTGAATGTTTTAAAAACAGAACCCAATTCGTAAACACCTTTGGTGGCTCTATTAATTAAATTATTATCTAGCACTTGTCTCTTATTTAGATCAAAATCTGGCAAAGATATTAAAGACAAAATTTCCCCATTGAGAGAATTCATTAAGATTGCTGCAGAACCAATAGTATTAAATACATTTTGAAAATTAATTAATTCATCACGAATTAAGTGTTGCAAGTTTAAATCAACTGTAAGTTTAAGGTCTTGATCTAAATTTTTTAATTTTTTATCAAAACTTTTTTCAATTCCTGATACGCCTTTATTATCATTGTCTATTTGTCCAATAATATGACTAAAAAGATTTTTATGTGGATAGACTCTTGTAATTCTATTTTCTGGTATTAATGATTTATCTCCGAGCATCATTAATTTTTCGTAATCCTCTGGATTGAGCTCCTCCGCAAAATAGAAAAACTTTTTTTCATTAAGTTTTTTTTCGATCAAGTTGTAGTTTTTATCTGGAAATAAAATTTTTAATTTTAAAAGTAAGGTTTTTTTATCAATTACTAGATTTGGATTTATACCGATATTTCTTGTTAATATGGTCTTTGCTAAAATATTATTATTCCTATCTAATATATTATTTCTTATGTCTTTTTTTAAATTAATGACATTATTTTTAGGAAGTTTTTTTCCAGTTAGGTAAAATGCTTTTAGAGAAAAAATTAACAAAACTAATACGAAAGTAAAAAAAATAAAAGCAACTCGGTTAAAAGAAATAACTAATTTATTTTTATCAAATTTATTAGAGAGTTTATCGAAATTATTTTCACTAATCATTTAGCTTTATTTTTAAATTCAATTTGATTTATTTCAGATATAATTTTAATATTTTCTCTTGGTGTATGTTTAAGCTCTTTATCAAAGTATAAATAGTTCAATTCTAGTAATTTTTCAGGTGAGCTTAAATAATCATATTCTAGCTTAACAAGTCCTTTAACACTATTCAAATAATTAATGTTTTCCTTTATAGAAAATATTTTTTCGTCCAGTTTTTTTGTATGATTTTTAATTAAGGTTGTAAAAATAATTAATGTAAAGATGATTAAAATGAAAATTTTTCTCATCATAATTTTTTTCCTATATTTTCGATTTCTAATAAATTTTTAAATTTATCGATAAATTCATCAAAATTACCTCCGTCTTTTATTTTTTTAACATATCTTAGTTTTGCCGATCTAGATGATGGATTTTGTTTTATTTCTTTAATCGTTGGTATTAATGGTTTCCTGCTTAATAATTCAAAAATTTTATTTTTATTTTCTAAGCTTGGTAAATATCTAGATATTTTTTTATTTTCTGAATAATTTTTAAAAAAAAATTTGACAATCTTATCCTCTAAAGAGTGAAAAGTTATAACTATAATATAGCTATTTATTGGTAACAAATTATATGCATTTATTAATCCATAAATCAATTCACTTATTTCTTGATTTACAAATATTCTTAATGACTGAAAAATCTTGGTACACTTATTAATTTTATAATTATAATTTTTTTTTTCTCTATTAATTATATCAACTAAGTCTTTGGTTGATAATAAATTTTTATTTCTTTTTCTTAAAATTGATTGAGAAATTTTTCTTGCATCTTTTTCATCTCCAAAATATTTAAATATTTTTACAAGTTCATCTTTATCTAATTTGTTTATTGCTTCATGAGCTGAAAAAGAATTTAAACCCATCTTCATATTTAATTTTCCTTCGAAATTAAAAGATAAACCTTTTTCTACATCAAAAATTTGATTTGTTGAATAACCCAAGTCAAATATAATTGCCTCTATATTTTGTGTATGAAGATTTTTTATTTCACTAAATTTTTTGTGGTTAAATTCAAATCTATGATTGAATTTTTTTTTAAAAATTTCAGATAATTTAATTGCATTTTTATCACGATCAAACGCAATAACTTTATTTTTTGAGTTTTTTAATATTTGTTCTGAGTAACCACCTTGTCCAAATGTACAATCTAAAAAAGTGCCACTA
>TARA_B100001121_G_scaffold165094_1_pt1 | contig 22878 bp, 23 predicted proteins | sample TARA_B100001121 | Tara Oceans TARA_B100001121 (sample SAMEA2622817) | marine metagenome | biome: marine biome (ENVO:00000447); feature: surface water layer (ENVO:00002042); material: "saline water (ENVO:00002010), including plankton (ENVO:xxxxxxxx)" | depth 5 m
TACGACTGGGGCTTCGACGGGCTGCAGCCGCGACGGATCTTCGAGGCGGGCGAACGATGGCACTACGGCCGAAACCTCGGCATCGCCGGTCGCGTCGTGGAACGCGTCTCCGGACAGGACCTCGACACCTACTTCAAGCAGCACATCTTCGTTCCCCTGCAGATGACCCGGACGGGATACAACCTTCCGGACGACGTCCGCGCCGACCTGGTGCAGATGGTCAACCGCGACCCCATGACCGGCCTGCTCATCCCCCTGCCCAGCATGCGGCCGGTCCCCATGGAACGGTTCTACGGCGGCGGCGGCCTGCTCAGCACGCCCCACGACTACCTTCGCTTCCTCACCTGCCTGGTCCGGGGTGGCGAACTCGACGGGACGCGGATCCTCAGCGAATCGTCGGTCGACACCTTCTTCACCAACCAGCTCGTGGACGGGATGTCGATCGAATACGACCCCCACGACCCCATGCGTCGAGGCCCCGACGACGCGGAACGCTGCTTTCTCGACGACAACGACCGGTACAGTTTCGCCTGGGCGGTCGAATCGAACCCGGACGAACGCGGCCGCCGCCCCCAGGGGACCGGCTACTGGGCCGGCATCTTCAACACCTACTACAGCGTGGACCGGGACCGAGGCATCGCAGTGGTGGCCTTCTTCCAACTGCTCCCCTTCAACGACGCCCCGGCCTACGAACTCTACCGACGGTACGAAGACTGCATCTTCGATCAACCCTAGGAGACGACCATGAAACTGTTTCGATTCATCTGGATTGCCTTCTGCATGATCATCGGCGCGATCATCGTCGCGACCGCCGCCGGCAGCTACTTCTCATCGGTCGCCCTCACGGTCGTCGGTGCCATCGTCGGCCTGGGCATCGGATACCTGTTCGGCCGTTTCCTGAAGCTGTCCGACTGGCTGCTCCACCTGGGTTGAGTCCATCCGGCGTCATCCGTGACGTGCATCGTGATTCGATTTATCAACATGCACCAAATGAGGAAGACGTCTCCTGATACGCTCTGCATCGCATGGAAGCCCCGCAGGATCACGACACGGCACACCCGGTGACCGATGAGCCCGCCCCGCTGGTCAAGGTACAGCGCTGGTATCACCTGCGACGGCTGTTCGTCTTCGACTTCGGATGGCACACCAAGGACTTCCGGCTGATCTCAATGACGGAGACGGAGCCCGACGAGTTCGTGTGCACATTCAAGCCGCGATACCGTCTGTATCGCAAACTCCTTCCCCTGCTGCTGGGAAGATCAGAAACCCTACCCTACGACACCATCTTTCGAATGGTTTCGAGATCCCTGTATCCCATCGAACGTTGGCAATGCAGCACGCCAGGGCGAACGTGGGGAATCCTCATGAAGTTCAGCATGGACATCTGCAAGCCGATCGTGATCGACCCGAACGCGAGGCAATCGATCACTATCAAGGCAAGAAACCACCGCTGCACTCGCAACTATGACTCGTGGATCTTTGAGTTCGACCTCGATGATGGATCCGCCACAGGCGTGTCCATGAATGCAATTGTTGATGACCCCAGAAGCAAAGCCTTACAAGAAGAATCGGCGGATGCTTCCGCCAACCCCCAACCATCACCTGCCGATCCATCGGACTATCCGCATCGCTTCAGCCGCAGATGGATTCGTCGCAACAGCATGTTCGAACTGAACCATGGGTGGCAATTGAAGGAATATCGCCCGAAAGTCCTCAGGCAGATCGACGATGACACCTTTGTGATCTCCTTTCGCCCCCGCTACCGCCTCATCCGCATGATCGCACCGCTGCTTCTGAAACGTCCCGAACTGGTGGCGGCGGACTGCGCAATTCGAATGCTCGATCGCTCCATCCTCGCCATACTGCGGGCCTCCGGGCGACTTGACGATAAATGCACCATCTCGATCCTGAGTCTGAAGTTATCCTGCCGGAAGAGGCTCGTCGTCCGCTGGAATCGCCTCATGTTGATGTCGTTGACCGTAAAGGAACAAAAAGACGGCTGCCCAAACCAATGGCGGTGCGACTTCTCGATCGGTGATGAGGGGGATTTTTTCGGAACCGTATTGGTGCAAGCCTTCCACCCGGAGAGCATCGGCTGCAACCCGTTGCAAAGCTACGCCTCGTAGCCCCAGCGATGCACTGTCGCCTGTTCTCGCTCATGGGCAACTTGTCTGTGTTCGACATGGCCCGAATCTAGCCAGTACAGATCATTGCAGATACCCTCTGCTCCATGCCATCCCCCCCGGACCACGATGCAGCACAGCCACGGAACCGTCGAGCGACACCGCTGGTCAAGGCCCAGCGGTGGTACCACCTGCGACGGCTGTTCGTCTTCGACTTCGGATGGCACACCAAGGACTTCCGCCTGATCTCCATGACGGAGACGGAGCCCGGCGACTTCGTGTGCACCTTCAAGCCGCGGTACTTCCTCTACCGGATGCTCCTCCCGATCCTGCTCGGGCGGCCCGAGACGATGCCCCCGCACTGCCTGAACCGGATGATTTCCCGCTGTCTCTACGCGATCATGCGCGATCGCTGCCGCCTGCCGGGCCGCACCTGGGGAATCTCCATGAACTTCGAGATGTCGTTGGCCCGGCCGATCCGCATCGACCCCAATCGACGGATGACGATCCAGATAAGCCTCACGAACCACACTCGGAAGAACAAGTTCGACCGATTCAAGTTCCACTGCCGCACGGATGACGGGCACGCCGAAGCGATGGCCCGGTATGGCCTGCTCGATGAGCCCGGGCACGCGGAGACGCAGGCGAGAGTCGGATCGGATTCGCTCCCGGACATTGCGTCCCCCGATCCCGAACGACGGTACCCCCTGCATTTCACACACGCCTGGATCCGCCGACACAGCATGTTCGAACTCAACCACGGCTGGCAACTCAAGGAGTACCGGCCCAAGTATTTCGAACAGCTCGATCGCAGCCGATACATCATCTCCTTTCGACCCCGATACCGGTTCATTCGAAGACTCGCCCCGCTCTTTCTCCGGCGGCCGGAACGCATGGCCCTCGACTGCTCGATTCGCATGCTCGAGCGATCACTCGCCCCGGTGCTGCAGCTCAGCGGACGGTCCAGCGTATCGGTTGTCCATCGCATCACCCGTGTGGAGATGCGATGCCGCGAACCCATCACCGTCCGGGCCGGTCGGCTGGTCTCCATGCACCTGGAACTGGTCGCATCCGAACCCGGAGAACCGGAGACCGGCTTCCATCTCCTATTTTCACTGGGCGACGGCGCCGCATTCGAGGGTTCCCTGAAGGGGACTGCGGAATGAGCAACCGCCGGCGGAGTCCCACCGTATCCGTGCAGTTCCGACTCCCCTTCGACTAGAATACGGATCCAGTCCGCAACGAGCGGATACGAAGGAGTTCGCAGAGGCATGACCCCCACCCTCGCCGTCACGTTCTGGATCACGTCCATCTACGCCTTCATCGTCATCGGCGTATTCATGGGGGTGGTCACGATCGTCTACATGCTCAAGCAGAGACGATCTCCCCAGTCGTCCGTCGCCTGGCTTCTGGGCATCCTGATCTGTCCCTGGATCTCCGTGCCGCTGTTCATGTTCATGGGCGGCCGAAAATGGCGAAGACTGACCGAACGCAAGGGGTTTCTGACCGTCAAGGAACAGGAGACCGAAGACGTGTCCGACTTCGGCGCCCAGCGGATCGAGCAGCTCATCCGCTCGTTCGGAGCCGCCGGCGCCTCGTCGGGCAATCGGATCGAGCTTCTGGGAACGGGCATCGAGATCTACGAGCAGATGATCAAGGGAATCGAAGAAGCTGAGCGATCGATCTGCATCGAGACCTTCATTTTCGCCCTCGACGAGGTCGGACTGTCGATCATCGATCACCTGACCCGACGAGCCCGCGAGGGCGTCGAGGTCCGACTGCTGATTGATGCCATCGGTGATTCCACCCACCCCAAGAAACTGCGCGCCACGAAGCAGCGAGCGAAGTTCGCCTCGTTGCTCGAGGCCGGCGGCAAGCTGTCCTTCTTCATGCCCATGCTCCACAACCCGCTTCGCGGATCGTGGAACCTGCGCAATCACCGCAAGATCGCGATCTTCGACGACACCGTGGTGATCAGCGGCGGCACGAACATCGCCGACGAGTACATCGGCCCCACCGAGCTGCCATCGAGATGGAAGGACTGCTCGATGCGCATCGAGGGACCCGGCGTCCAGACCTACCTCGACGTGTTCTGCCACGACTGGCGGTTCGCCAGTGGTGAATCCTACGAACCACGCCCCGCCTGCGAACCCCGGGAGGACGGACAGGTCGTGCAGATCGTCCCCTCCGGACCGGACATCGACGGCGATCCGATCCACGACGCGTTCATGTCCATGACCTTCCTGGCCAGAAAGCGGATCTGGATCGTCACCCCGTTCTTCGTACCCGACGAGGCGATGTGCAGCGCACTGGCCTCCGCCGCCCGGCGGGGAACCGACGTCCTGATTCTGGTGCCTCAGGACTCCGGGATGAAGATGGCCGACTGGGCCCGGGAGGCCTACGTCCGTGAATGCCAGGAGGCTGGCGCACGCGTGCTCCGCTACATGCCGGGCATGGTGCATGCCAAGCTGGTGCTGATGGACGACGAACTCGCGGTCATCGGCTCCGCCAACATGGACATGCGCAGCCTGTTCCTCAACTACGAGACGGCGATGATGATCTACTCGGAGCCGGGCATCCGTGACATCGAACGTTGGATCACCGAACTCGCCGCCAAGTGCGAATGCCACGAACTCGAATCAGACAGCCACTACGGCACCGTCAAGGAAGGCATCGCCCGCATGTTCGGGCCGCTTCTCTAGACACTCCGACTGCACTGATTCCCACCCTGGGCACCCCAGAACCGGAAGGAAGACACCCGTGAACGACACCACCGCCCCCACCGCCATGACGCTCGTGGCCCCAACCCGTTTTCTGATCGACTACGCCGCCATGCTGACCGGCGACATTGATGAAGCCAAGTGGGCCGACCGATGCGGAAGCACGATCAATCACCCCGCCTTCGTCCTCGGACACACCGCCTACTACGCGGGGGTCTGCATGCAGATGCTGGGGAGCGACATCGAACTCCGGGACGAGGACGAAGCCCTCTACAAGCACGGTGTCGAATGCACGGATGACGCGTCGTCGTACCCCGACAAGGCTTCATCCATCGCCGCCTTCAACGAACGGATCACCGCCGCGGCGGACTTCATGGAATCCCTCGACGAGTCGGCCTTCGCCGCCTCCAGCTCCGAAACCTTCTTCGCGGACCGGTTTCCGACCATGGGTGGAGTGGCCTCCTTCATGTTCATCGGCCACATCATGTTCCACCTCGGCCAGATCAGCGCCTGGCGCCGGGTCTCCGGCATGGGCCCGGCCTCCTGAGCGGAATCAGCGTCCCAGCGAATCACTGATGGCACGGATGGTCGCGGGCGTGGTGCCGCAGCATCCACCGACGATGTCGGCTCCCGCCTCGATCCAGTCCTGCACGAGCGCAGCGTAGATGCCCGGCTCGATGGCATCGGTGTTGATCCACCCGACCTCATCGTCCGGATACCCCACGTTGCCGCATGCGGCCACCGGCGTGCCGTCACCCACGAGCGAACGCAGGTGACGCACCTGATCCGCCATGAGGGTGGCGGCGATGCAGTTGATGCCGACGAAACGCGGCGATCCAAGTTCGGAGACGACCTTCGCCAACGGAGTGCCGTCCATCAGCACCCCCGGTTCACCCGGAGCAAGGCAGAAGCTGATCGCCCAGCTTCCCGGTGCACACGCTTCGGCGGCCGCAGCCGCGGCCAGCGACTCGTGGGCCGATGACATCGTCTGCAGCAGCACGAGATCGACTTCGGCACCGACCAGCTGTTCGATCAGCTGCGTGTGCTCGCGGCGGCAGGCATCGGCATCGGGCGCGAGATCCGGCGTGTAGCAGTCCTCCAGCGGCGCGACGCTGCCGAGCACCATGGCCTCCGGATTGATCGCGTCGCGGGCTGCGGTCGCGATTGCGACTGCGTCCCGGGTCAGACCCTCGGCCCGGTCACCGTACCCCTCCTTGCCCAGGGATCGTCGATGCGTCCGGAAGGTGTTGGTCGTGACCGCCTGCGCTCCCGCCTGCAGATAGTCGCGGTGCACGGTCTCGAGTACATCCGGCGCCTCGAGCATCGCCCGCGCCGACCACAACGGCAGGCCGACATCGACTCCACGCCGATCGAGTTCGGTGCCGGTGGCACCGTCGAGCAGGAAGATGCTTGTCGTGTCCGGCTCCATGCCGCGATGGTACCCGTTGCCGGGATGGGGCGAGGCGGATCAGCCCACCGCGGTCGGCAGGGTGATGCCCATCTCGATGAGTTGCCGCTCGGCCTGCGGCGCCCAACCGCGGTTCGCGGCCGGCGACGCCGGGCTCGGGTGCAGGATGGTCCCCACCTCCACCTCCGGCAGCACCGCCTGGACCCGCTTCGTCGCGAATGCACCGACTCCGACCACCCGACCTGGCTCCAGATAGTCGACCAGATCCTTCAACGCGCGGTCGCACGGTGCAAACAACGCGTCACGCTCCTCGACGGGCAGCTTGTCAGGCGTACGGTTGCGCCCTCCCTCCTCGAGGAAGGCGAGTGGACAGTAGTTCCAGATGAAGAACTGCCGGAAGAACTCGTCTGCAGTCGGATACCGCTCCGCGGCCCAGCCCCACAGTCGCCGGCCGCTGACCTCGCTGCGCTGACAGTCGAGCCCGAGGATCGGGCGCTTGGGATGCTCGATGGCGGGCTTGCGAATCTCGGCATCGATGCCGAGGTACTCGCGAACCGCGTTCACCTCTCCGAAGGGAATGCCGGTCTGGGCCATGCCCCACGGACCCGGGTTCATTCCGAGCAGCAGCACATCGATGCCGGGAGACGCCCAGCGATCCAGGTACTGCTCGACCGCCGATGACGCATAATCGAGCGGGTTGTAGACGAAGGCCGTGGGCGGCTCGAATCGCAGTCGATCCACGTCCTTGCAGAGTTGGCGGCTGATCCGGATCGCATCCATGCCCCGACTCTACCGCCCCGTCCTCCGTCCGCATGCTCACCACAGCGAAAATCTCTGCCGATAAAGACCGATCCCACACCGCTCCGAAATCGCGAATCACGGATTTCAGGCCCTGCAGGCTTCTCCTGAATCGTGACGAGCCGATCTTTTGCCTCGATTGCCGGCACCCTTGGGGTAGAATCAGAAGTTCGATGGGAATCAGAAGGCGTCATCCCGTATCCCGCTTCATCGCGCTGCTGACCGCCGCGGTGATGCCCCTGTGCTGCTGCATCGTCAGCACCGCCGCGGGCACTTCCTGCTGCACCTCCGTCGAGATCGTCCAGGCCCCGTCCTGCTGCACCACCTCGTGTTGTCAGGAGGCGGCTCCTGAGGAGCCCGTCAACCAGTCCTGCGACGACTCGCTGTGCTCCTGCTGCCTGAAGGCACCGGCATCCGCAACGAACTGGACACCACCGGTCGACACCATCGGCACCCCGCTGCCCGCATTCGACATCGTGCAGCGAACGGTTCCCGCAAGCGCAGGAGTCCTCCGGGATCGGTGCGGAGGGAACGACCCCCCACCGAGACCGCGCGACCCGGACCGGCTCCGGGGTCATGTCATCCTGCAGGTCTGAATTCCGTCATCGCACCTGACGCACCGGCGTGTCGTACGCGCCGGCGCCTTGTCGTTTCGATCGATCGGAATCAGAACCATGCATGCATCATTCACGGGCAGCGCCCTGCGCACCCGCACACTCCGAACCATCCTCCTCGCCTCGCTGCTGACAGCCCCCGGCTGCGCCAGCCTCGACGCGACCCATGAACTGCAGGCCGCGGCCGACGCATCGCGTCGCGTCGCCGGCAGCATCGGACCGGCCGAGGCCTGGGCCCTCCCGGTCGAAGGCGACAGTCCCGTCTGGGACGGCACCGCCCCGCTCGGCTACAACGACGCCGTGGCGGTCGCCCTGCAGGGCAATCCCACCCTTCGCCGCGCACTCGCCGTCATCGTGGAACGCCGCGCACGGTACGTGCAGGAGGGCCTGCCTCCGAATCCGACCGTCGGATTCGGCATCGGCATCGCCGTCGACGGTCTCTCCGGAGCGCCCATGATGGTCCAGGGACTGCAGATGCTCAGCTGGCTGTGGAAGAACCCGCACCGGGTCGCCGCCGCCGAAGCGGAACTGCGTGGTGCCGTCTACGACGCTGCGTTCGAATGCGTTGGGGCGATGATGCGCACCCGCATCCAGCTGGCCGGAGTTCTGGCCGCCCAGGAACTGCTGGAGTACGACCGGCAGTACGTGGAGATCACCGGAAGGACGATGCAGCTCGTGGAAGCGCAGGTCGAAGCCGGCGAACTTCCCGAACTCGAACTCGACCGGGCACGGCTGGAGCATCAGGAGGCGATCGAGGCGCTGATCGCCAGCGACTACGCGATCGAGACATCGAAACTCGAACTGCTGGCGACGATGGGACGACCGACCGCGTCCACCGACTGGATTGCGGTCGGCGCACTTCCTCCCACCTGGACGATCCCGAGCGACGAGCAGACCCTTCTCGAGCTGGCCGCCGAGGGCAGACTTGATGTCGCATCCGCCCGGGAGACGATCCTCGCCCTGCAGGCCGAACTCGGACTGGCCGAGACCCGGCGCTTTCCCGAAATCGGAGTCCGGGTCGAGTACCGGCGAAACGCCTCGGACCGCGAGTCGATCGTGCCGGGCATGAGCATCACGATCCCGGTGTTCGACAACGGTGACCCGGCCGTCGCCATCCAGTCCGCCCGCATCGATGCCGCGACGCTGACGCTGCTGGAGACGCTCGAATCGGCCCAGCAGGACGTCCTGACCGGACTCACCCGATACCGGGATGCACGGGACCGGACCACAGTCGTCCGCAGAGACCAGCTCAGCAACGCCATCGCCGCGCAGGAGCGCAGCGACGCCGCCTATCGCGAAGGAGTCGTCGATCTCAACACGCTCCTGATGACCCAGCGCCGCCGAATCGCCGTCGAACGGAATCTGGTGACGCTGGAACTGTCGACCATGAAGGCGATGTGCGAACTGCGCCAGGCGGTCGGCGGCAGCTTCGATCCGCAGCTCGATGTCGTCGAGCCCATCGAGATCGAGGCACGGTCCCACGACGTCGAGCAGGAGGATGCATCATGAACATCGATGAACGCATTCCCATGCCCCCCCGCCGCTGGCTGACCCGACTCGGTCTTCCGGTGCTTGTGATCGGTGCGGCCACCGGCCTGCTCCTCGGCACCATGTGGTCCAGCATCGCACCGGCCCGCTCCGTACCGGTCGCCTCCGCGATCGTCCGCGACGTCGACGCGCCGATTGAACCGGTCTCCGATGCCGCCGGAACGGCGGACGCACTCGTCCAGGCGCCGGGCTGGGTCGAACCGGATCCGTTCGGGGTCTACGCCGGCGCCCTCGTCGAAGGCGTCGTCAAGGACGTGCTCGTGCTGGAAGGCGATTCGGTCACCACCGGACAGCCCGTGGCCACGCTCGTGGACGACGAGGCTCGCATCGCCGTGCAACGGGCGAAGGCCAACGTCCTGCACCTGCAGGCGGAACTGCTGATGACCGAAGCCGAGCGGGATCAGGTGCCGGTCCGCATCACGGCAGCCCGTACCCGAGTCGCGGAACTCGTGGACGAGATCGACCGCAAGGAACCACTCGTCGAGCAGGGTGCGGTCGCCGCCGGGCCGGTCGAGCGACTGAAGATCCGCCTCGAATCCGCAAGGGCGGAAGTGAAGCGGTTGGAGTTCGAGCAGAATCGTCTCGATGCTTCGGTCATGGACCAGCAGGCCCACCTCGCCGTCGGCGAAGCCGAACGCGACGACGCCCTGCTTCGACTCGACCGCATGACCGTCAAGAGCCCGATCGACGGCGTGGTGATTGAACGCCTGATCTCGCCGGGCAGCGTGATCAGGTTCGGAAACGGGGAGCACTCCTCCCACGTGGTCCACATCTACCGACCGGACAAACTGCAGGTCCGCGCCGATGTACCACTCGCCAGCGCCGCGCTGGTCGGAATCGGCCAGCGGGCCGAGGTGGTCGTCGACCTCCTCCCCGATCGAATCTTCCGGGGCGAGATCACCCGCTTCGTGCACCGGGCGGACCTCTCGAAGAACACGGTCGAGGCGAAGGTCCGGATCATCGATCCGTCCCCCCTGCTCAAGCCGGACATGCTGGCCCGGGTCCGGATCCTGCCGGCCACGGATCCCGGTACCGATTCGGATGTGCAGCGGCTTCCGCGCACGTTCGTACCGGCGACTGCGGTCGTGGACGGCACCGTCTGGGTCATCCAGGACGACGACGACGGAACGGGCATCGCCCGTCGCCGGAGCATCCGACTCGGAACCGCCGAACACGACGGCTGGGTCGAACTCGTCGAAGGGGTCCAGGCGGGCGAACTGGTCATTCTGGATTCCGAAGGACTTCGGGACGGTGATCGCGTCACCGGCACGGGAGGTGCCCCATGAACAGCACCTTCATCCGCTGCCGGGGACTGACCCGCATCTACACCCGCGGCACGGAACGCATCACACCGCTCGATGCGCTCGATCTCGACATCGATCGAGGTCGGTTCGTGGCCCTGATGGGCCCGTCGGGGTCGGGCAAGACCACCCTGCTGAACCTGCTGGCGGGCATCGATTCCCCCACCGAAGGCGAACTGCATGTCGGCGACACCGCCGTGCACGCCCTGTCCCGCAGTCGGCTCGCCGCCTGGCGTGCCGATCATGTCGGCTACATCTTCCAGCTGTACAACCTCGTGCCCGTGCTCACGGCCTACGAGAACGTCGAACTCCCGTTGCTGCTGCAGTCCATCTCGCGGTCGGAACGACATCAACGTGTCTGCGCCGCCCTCGAATCGGTCGGCATCGCCGACCGCCACCGGCACTATCCGAGGCAACTCTCGGGCGGACAGGAGCAGCGGGTGGCCATCGCCCGTGCCATCGTCACCGAACCCGATCTGCTGCTGTGCGACGAGCCGACGGGCGATCTGGACCGCGAGACCGCCACCTCGATCATGGAACTGCTCCAGCGGCTCAACCGCGACGAGGGACGCACCATCGTCATGGTGACGCACGATCCCGCGACGACCCGCTGGGCCGACACGCTGCTCCATCTCGAGAAGGGTCGACTGCTCGAGCACGAGGAGGCCCCGGCATGAGCCGACTCCTCCGACTGGTTCCCGTCGTCTTCCGCACCATCCGGCGCAGTCCGATCCGCAGCGGCCTGACGATCACCGGCATCGCCATGGCCATGTACCTCTTCACCGGTGTCGAAGCCATGCGCAGCGGCGTCAACGAGGCGACGGAGGCCGGCGCGGGCGATTCGGTCCTCGTGGTCTATCGCGAGAACCGGTACTGCCCGTTCACCAGCCGCCTCCCCCAGTGGTATGCGGATCGCATCGAGCGCATCGACGGTGTCCGGGCCGCCGTACCGATGCAGGTCCTCGTCTCCAATTGCCGCGCCTCGCTGGATGTGGTGACCTTCCGCGGCGTCCCGGACGATAAGCTCGACGACTCGCTCGACTCGCAGACCGTCATCACGGCCGGTTCGACCGACGACTGGAAGCGGCGCGGCGACGCGGCCGTGGTCGGCAGCGCCCTCGCCGCCCGACGCGGCATCCGCGTGGGCGATCTCTTCAGCGCCGCCGGCATCTCCGTCTACGTGGCCGGCATCCTCGAGAGCGAGGAGATGCAGGAACGGAACTCGGCGTGGGTGCACCTGCCCTTCCTTCAGGAGGCGATGCGCCGTGGGGGCACCGGCGGATTCGTGACCCAGTTCAACGTGCATGTCGACGATCCGACCCGGATGGACGACATCGCCGCCCGGATCGACGACACCTTCCGGCACGACGAGCGTCCGACGTCCACGTCGCCGGAAAAGGCGTTCGTGGGTCGGGCCGCCCGGGACATCGTCGGCATCGCCAACTTTGCCGGCATTCTCGGGTGGGGTGCGCTGGCCGCGGTCTTCGCACTGATCGCCAACGCGATCATGCTCGCCATGCGCGACCGGATCCGGGACCATGCGATCATGCAGACCCTCGGATGGACCAGTCCCCTGATCGGGTGGATGGTGCTCGTCGAGGGTGCGTTGCTGGGGCTCTTCGGAGGTGTCCTCGGCGCGTTCGGCGCGTGGCTGACCATCCAGTACGGCCGCTTCGCGATGACGATGGAAGGCACCAGCATCGAGATCTCGACGAGCGTGTGGACTGCGGTCATCGGCACGGGCCTGGCCCTCGGCCTGGGCATCCTCGCCGGTGTCGCACCGGCGGTGCGTCTGTCCCGCCGCAGCATCGCCTCGAGCTTCGGAGCCGTCTGACCATGCGCATTCTTCCCTTCGAATACGCCGTGCGGAATCTGGGACGCAGTCCCGGCCGTCTCGTGCTGACCGTCGGCGGAAGCATGCTCGTGGTCCTTCTGGTGCTCACCGCGTCGGGATTCATCAACGGCATGCAGGCCGCATTCGCCACCAGCGGCCGGGCCGCCAATGTCATCCTCATGGGAAGCGGATCGGAGGAGAGCATCGAACGGAGCGAAGTGCCCATGCGCACCGCAGGCATCGTCGCCGCGAGCGTGAGCGGCATCGCCAATCGCGCCGGTGTGGATGGCGTGTCGCCCGAAGCCCACGTGATGATTCCGGTCGATGGACCCGGAAGACAGGGCTCTCTCACCGTGATTCGAGGTGTCGAGCCGGCTGCATTCATGGTCCACGACGAGGTCCGGGTGACCGCCGGAAGACCGCCGCGCTCCGGCGGGAACGAACTGCTGGCGGGCTCGCTGATCGCACGCGGGATGGGCTTCGATCCCCCCGAATCGGCGATCGGCACCGTGCTCGGCATCGATGACGAGGACTACGAGATCGTCGGGATCCTCGAGGCCGGAGGCGGTGTCGCGGAAGGCGAACTCTGGACCGCCCTGACGGATCTGATGGCGACCAGCCAACGCGACACGATCTCCTGCGTCGTCGTCTCCCGGGATGAAGCAACCTTCGAGGACCTCGAAGCGTTCGCCACCATGCGACTGGATCTCGAACTCATTGCAATGTCGGAGCGGGACTACTACTCGAAACTTGCGGCCTTCTTCCGCCCCATCGCCGTCATGGTGCTGGTCACCGCGACGCTGATCGCGATCGGCGCCGTGCTGGGAGGGCTCAACACGACCTACGCCGCGTTCGCGAGCCGGGTCCGCGAGATCGGCACGCTGCAGACTCTGGGCTACTCGCGTTCGGCGATCGCCCTGAGCCTCGTCCAGGAATCGCTGCTCGCCGCTGCGATCGGAACGCTTGCGGCATGCGGCCTGGCCCTGTGGGTGTTCGATGAACTCGTCGTGCAGTCATCGATGGGTGCATTCGGACTGCGCATCGACGCCACCGTCATGGCCTGGGGGCTCTTCGCCGGACTCGTACTCGGCATCATCGGATCGCTGCTGCCCGCGTGGCGCTGCCTGAGACTCCCAATTGCCGAATCACTCAAGGCCGGTGAGTGATTCATCGTTAGACTGAACAAGGAGATTGATCATGCTTCGACTGACCACCACCATCGTGCTCTCCGCCACCCTGCTCGGCTGCGACGGCAAGACCACCGAGCAGAATGCGCCTTCGACCGAATCGACGACCACGCAGGCACCCACCGGCATCCCGGCGGAGACCTACCTGACGGAGCGCCCCGCGGACGTGCTTGATCTGGTGGAGATCAAGAAGAACGCCAAGGCCGGCGATGCCGTCGTCTTCCTGGCCCGCGTCGGCGGTCGCGTCAAGCCGTTCGCCGAGAAGCAGGCGATCTTCGTGGCGGCGGATCCCTCGCTGAAATCCTGCGAACTGATGAGCACCGAGGACTACTGCACCATGCCGTGGGACTACTGCTGTACAAGCCGGGAGGACCTGAGGATGGGAACCGCGACGATCCGGATTCTCGGCGCCGACGGACGTCCGGTCGCGACCTCCGCGCAGGGGGCGGGTGGCCTGGAGCCCCTGAAGTTCATCGTGGTCGAAGGCACCGTCAGTGATCGGAACGACGAGGGACTCTTCGTGGTGGATGCCGATCGCATCTGGGTCGGCGGCAAGCCGACCTACGAGGAACCTCGCAAGGGAAGCATCTGATCAGCAACCCAGACAGCGAATCACCTCGAAGATGGCGCGCTCCTGATCCGGTTCGCTCTTGGCGTGATCGATCAGACAGCGGATGGCCTTGCCGGTGTCCGGAATCGCGTACTTGGAGGCCATCGCCTCGAGGTACTCGATCTGATAGGACTTGAGTTCGATTTCGATCGTGTGTCGGTCCTGCGGCATCGTGTGGTTCTCCTTGCCCGGTACGGTTCCACTGTACACCAGTCGAGATCCACGTAGGATGCGGTCATGCTGACGATCACGCTTCTCACCGGCCTCCTCTTCACCATGCAACCGGATGCCTCCCCGCCGATCGAATCCGATCCGCGGTGGCTCGTGTTCGAAGGCGATTCCGACACGGCCCCGGGGAACGGCCGACGCATCGTCCTCGTCGCCGGCGACGAGGAATACCGGTCCGAGGAGGGACTTCCCATGCTCGGGCGGCTGCTGTCCGGCCACGGCTACGAAGCCGTCGTCCTGTTCAGCCAGGATCCCGAGACCGGCGAGATCGATCCCGAGAATCTGTCGAACATTCCCGGACTCCACCTGATCGACGACGCCGAGGTGCTGGTCCTGCAGCTCCGGTTCCGCGAACTGCCCGACTCGGACATGAAGCACATCGTGGACCACGTCGAGGCCGGCAAACCGGTGGTCGGCATCCGGACCTCCACCCACGCCTTCTTCCACCGCGAGAATCCGGACGGTCCGTACGGGCACTGGTCCTGGAACGCCGGCGAAAGCGGCGGCGGCTTCGGCAAGGACATCCTCGGCGAGACCTGGGTGAACCACCACGGACGCCACGGGGTCGAGGCGACACGTGGGCTTCCGCATCTCGGCAACGAAGCACACCCTGTCCTTCGTGGTGTCACCGACGTCTTCGGTCCGACCGACGTCTACGGCATCCGCGGCCTGCCCGATGACAGCACGATCCTGCTCGACGGCTCCGTGCTGACCGGCATGAACCCGGACGATCCGCCCGTGGCCGGGCCGAAGAACGACCCCATGCACCCCGTGGCCTGGGTCCGCGAACGAACGATGCCCGACGGCGGAACCCAGCGGATCATGGTCACCACCATGGGCACGGCGGAGGACTTCTCCAGCCACGACCTGCGCAGACTGATGCTCAACGGCATCACGTGGTGCACCGGACAGGACGACGCCATACCGAGCGATGGACTGGATGCACCCTTGACGGGCGGCTGGGATCCGACCCCATTCGGATTCGGTACCCACCGCCGGGGCTACACACCGGAGTCGTACCGCCACGGATCGCCCTGGGTCGCCGAAGCTGCCGCGAAGATGGTCGACGAACGCAACGCCCTGCTCACCCGGGCGATCGCCGAGGGTGATGCCGACGCCGTGGCGGCGATGTACACCGAGCACACGATCGTCCTGCCCCCGGTTCCGCCGGGAGAAGGCTCCACCTGGCTCGGCCGTGAGGTGGTCCGCTCGAACTGGCAGTCGAACTTCGATGCCGGTGGCCTGCGTTGGGTCGACCTTCGAACCGAGGACGTGCACGTCGTCACCGACGGCCTCGTGCAAGAGACGGGTCGGTACCGGGTCGGCATGACTCCCGGCGCAGTGGCCGATACCGGCACCTACGCCGTGACCTGGAAGCGGGTCGACGGTGAGTGGCTCATCGATCGCAACGTGATCATCAGCGCCCGGCCGTGACCGGTTCGGTCACGTGGCGAAGAGCTGCGTCATATCCTGAAACGCCTTGAACTCGAGCGCATTGCCGGACGGATCAAGCAGGAACATCGTGGCCTGCTCTCCGGGTTCGCCCTCGAACCGGACGTAGGGATCGATCACGAACTCCACCCCGGCGGCACGGAGTCGATCCGCGAGTGCATGCCATCGGTCCCAGGGCAGGACAACCCCGAAATGCGGCACCGGCACATCGTGGCCGTCGACGGCATTGCTGTCGACACCCGATTCGGACTCGCCTTCGTCGACCATGTGGGCCACGACCTGGTGTCCGAAGAAGTCGTAGTCGATCCACCGATCGCTGCTACGCCCCTCCGGACAGCCCAGCAGGCCGCCGTAGAAGGCCCGCGCAGCGTCGAGATCGTGCACCGGAAAGGCCAGATGGAACGGGGAAAGTGGAGAAGATTCGGGTGCATCCATGACGACACTGTATCCTCCCTGTCCCGTGAACAGCACTTCGCAATCCGATCGACGCACCACCGGCGTCCTGCTGGCCCTGGGAGCCTTCGGCTGGTGGGGTGCCATCACGCCGGTCTACTACCACGCGCTGAAGACGGTGAACGTCTTCGAACTGATCGCCTGGCGCATCGTCGCCGGCCTTCCCCTGCTGCTGCTGCTCCTCTGGGCGACGCGGCGGATGGGCGCACTACGCCGCGTCCTGTCGCACCCCCGGACCCTCGTGATGCTGGTGACCTCCGCCCTGCTCATCGGCGTGAACTGGTTCGTCTTCATCTGGGCGGTGGACACGGACCGGCTCGCCGAAGTGAGTCTGGGCTACTACATCAACCCCCTCGTCTCGGTAGCCCTCGGCATGCTGGTGCTCGGGGAACGGATGCGTCCCGCCCAATGGATCGCCGTCGCCGTCGCGATGGCCGGGGTGGCGGTCTCCGCGATCGGCATCGACGGGATGCCCTGGATCTCGCTCTCGCTGGCGGGCTCCTTCGCGTTCTACGGACTGGTGCGCAAGCAGGTCGACGCCGACGCGGCCACCGGACTCACCGTGGAGATGCTGCTCTTCCTGCCGTTGATGCTCGTGATCCTTGGCATGGTGCACACGAGCGACGGTACGTCGTTCGCACGCGGCCCGTGGTGGCTGACGCTCATGCTCCTGCTCGGCGGACCGGTCACGATCGTCCCCCTGCTGCTGTTCACCGGCGGAGCCCGCCGCCTTCGCCTGGCCACGATCGGCCTGCTGCAGTACATCGCCCCCACCGGTCAACTGCTGCTCGCCGTCTTCGCCTACGGCGAGGAATTCGATACCGGACGGCTGACCGCCTTCATCCTGATCTGGATCGCGGTCCTGACCTATTCGGCGGATTCATTCCTGGCCAGCCGATCTCCGGCCCCGGACGGCTGACCGACCCTGCGGACGGATCCGGAAGCTAGGATGCACGGCATGTCCGCGGCCTTGCACCGGGAAACGCCATGACCCAGGAAGAACTGATCGCCTACTTCGCCTTCATCGTCTCGGTGTTCGCCCTCATGAACCCGCTGGCGGCGGTCCCGGTCTACCTGGGCCTGACGTCGGATCTGGATTCGGAGGTGCGACGCCGCATTCCGTTCAAGACCGCCTCGTCCGCGTTCCTGATCATGGTGATCGCATTCATCGCCGGCGAGACGATCCTGAACATGTTCTCGGTGAGCATTCCCGCACTGCGGATCGCCGGAGGCATCGTGATCCTGTCGATGGGCTGGTCGATGCTCCAGGCCCGGACCAGCCGGGCGAAGCAGACCGCCGAGGAGGCCGAGGAGGCGACGCACCGTCAATCGATCGCGGTGATTCCGATGGCCATCCCCATGACCGCCGGCCCGGGGGCCATCAGCCTCATGGTCGTGGCCGCATCCTATCCCAACCCGATCGAGGGCAAGATCGCGATCATCGTCGCCGTGCTGTTCGTGTGCGTGCTGCTGTGGCTGTTTCTGAAGTCCGCCACCCGGATCTCGCAACTGATCGGACAGACCGGCATGAACATCGTCACCCGCATCATGGGACTCCTGATGCTCGGGGTCGGCGTCGAGTTCATGGGCAAGGGGATCGGAGAGATGTTCCCGGCCCTCCTTGCGGGCACGCAGGCCGCGGGCTGACGAAACAGTCCCCGTGCGGGCACGGGGACTGTGTTCAAGAACCTTCGGCTCGTCGTGACGATCAGTTGGCGTTCGCCATCCGCTCGCAGTTGACGGCGATGGAACGAAGACATACAAGCACCTGACCGGCAGCGGCCACTCCCATGCCGGCAAACAGCAGCCATGCGGACTCGATCGCGACCAGCAGTTCGAAGTCGCCGTCCTCGCCGGAGAATTCGGCGATGAGGTCCATCACCAGCACGACCGCCCCAATGATGATGACGGCGAAGCCGAGTCCGGTGAGAATCTGCGAATAGAGGGACATGACCTGGGTCTTGTTCTGAATGTCGTTCACGTCGGACATACGATGCTCCTGATTAGAATGATGATTCATCGCAGCACCTGCGATCACCGGCTAGTCTAAAGCCATATCGATCCACGGAGCGAACCATTGGGTGTCATCCTCGTCATATTCCTCGTCGTACTCGCCAGCGGATTCCTGGGGCTGCTTGCCGTGTCCCTGGGCTCGTCACCACTCGCGCCCGCGGCACGAATCCTGCTGGCGATTACCTGCGGCGGGCTTGCCCTGTTCTGCGTGTACGGATTCATCGCCTCCTTCGAACCGACCGAGTATGCCCACTGGTTCAAGGCCGGATACGCGACCGGATTCCTGGTGCTGATCACGCTTGCGGCGTGGGCCCTGCTCACCAGGTCGTCCCCCGCGGAGGACTGAGCCTGCATCCCGAAGGTGGTACTCTGTTGAACAGAGGGCTGGTCGCCGGCCACCCCGTTGAATTCATCCGCATCGCACGAGGCACCGATGAGCAGGACAATCAGCGATCAGGTACTTGACACACTGAAGGCCGTCGGCGTGGATCGCATCTACGGCATTCCGGGGGACACCATCGACACCCTGATGGAGAGTCTCCGCAAGGACGACGACGTCGAGTTCGTGGTCTGCCGCCACGAGGAGAACGCCGCCTTCATGGCCTCGGGGCAGGCCCGAATAACCGGCAGGCTTGCCGTCGCCTGCGCCTGCCAGGGCCCGGGAGCGAACAACCTGCTGAACGGTCTCGCCGACGCCGCGGGCGACCGTGTCCCGGTGCTTGCGATCACCGGACAGGTCGACAGCGACCGAATCGGCTCGGGCATGCCGCAGGAATCAAGCCAGTTGAAGCTCTTCGATGACATCGCCCTCTTCAACGCCGAGGCCCGCACCCCCGAGAATCTGATGGAGATGCTCCACATCGCCATCAACGCCGCCCTCACCTACCGGGGCGTCGCCCACATCTCGATCCCCTCCGACGTGATGCTGCAGAAGGAGGTGCCGTTCCCATTGCCGGTTGCGGTGACGGATCACGACGCGGTGATCATTCCCGGCGACGCCGCCCTCGACGAGGCGGCCAGGGCCATCGACGCCGCCAAGCGTCCGATGATCCTCTACGGCGAGGGTTCCCGAGGCGCCGCCGCCGAAGTCATCGCGTTGTCCGAGAAGTTGCAGGCTCCCCTGATCCACACCACACGATCCAAGGACATCATCGACAATCACCATCCGAACGTCCTGGGCGGCATCGGGATCATGGGCGCGCACCCATCCAACCACGCCCTGCACGAGGGCGACCTGCTGATCGTGGTCGGCTGCAACTTCGCCTGGCGGCAGTTCTATCCGCAGGGCGTTCCGATCGTGAAGATCGACTGCAATCCCGTCCATCTCGCCACGCACATTCCCGTCACCCACCCCATCCTCGGGGACGCGAAAGCCTCCGTCGAAGGGCTGGCGTCCCGCGTCGCGGCCCGCGAAGACGATTCGTTCCTCGTGAAATCGAGGAAACCGCTGGTCAAGATGATCGATGAGTTCACCTTCAAGGCGAAGAAGACGAAGCCCGGCAAGCCGCTGCACCCGGCCGCGGTCGTCGACGCCATCAGCACCAACCTCGACGACGACGCCATCGTGTGCGGCGACTCGGGCTCGACCACGATCTGGTTCAACAACATCGCCCGTCTCAACGGACGCCAGCGGTTCCTCTGGAGTGCCAATCTCGCAACGCTCGGCGGTGGCATGCCGCAGGCCATCGGCGCCTCGTTCGCCGCGCCCGACCGGCAGGTCGTGATGATCGCCGGCGACGGCGGGTTCCAGATGTCCATCCAGGATCTCGTGACCGCCGCGATGTACGAACGGCCCATCAAGTGCTTCGTTCTCAACAACGGCTGCTACCGCTTCATCGAATTCGAGGAGGCCAGCCACGACGGAAACGTCGCCGCGGGGACGAAGTTCCTGAATCCCGATTACGCGGCGCTGGCCGAGGCCTGCTTCTGCAAGGGAATTTCAGTCGGCGAATACGACGACCTGATGTCGGCTGTCGAGGAGGCGCTGGCCCACGACGGACCGGTGGTTGTCGACTGCAACGTCGATCCGAACGCCCTGCTGATCCCCCCCGCCGTCACCCCCGGGATGGCGGCCAACTACATGAAGAGCGAGATCAAGAGCTGGTTCACTCCGCCGTCGGACGATGCCAGACGGCTCAGGGAACTCGCGGCCAAACACCAGAAGGACTGACCGCCGACTCAACCGGGGTCGCGTTCATCGATGAGTTCGATCATCAGAAGGCAGTGATCGTCCGAGATCATGAGATCGCTGTCGTGCCGATGGTCCTCGAGCCGCATGCGGAGGTAGGCGGCGAGGCAGACGGGATCCGCACCGGACTGCTGGGCCTTCGCCAGTTCACCCCGAAGAACATCCCGCACGAGCTCTGCCTCGGACTGCGACATGATGTCGCCTTCCGCGATCCGATCGATGGCGTCGAGAAGATCGAACACCTTCATGTCCACATCGGTTTCGATGCTGATCGCATGATCGAACTTCCATTCGGCACTGCGATGGTGACGGATCTTGAAGACGACCGCGAACACCAGACCGAAGAAGAAAACGGGGACGACGAAGAGCACTCCCAGCAGTTCAAGGAATTCCTGCAGCGAAGCCGGTGGACGAGTCAGCTCACCTTCGGCACCCAGCACGACCAGCAGAACGACGAAGCCGAGCGCGTAGCCCACCAGGATGCTCTTGAGAAATGAACCGTTCTGGCGTTCCGCCCGTCGGACCAGGGTGTCGGCCTGCAGTCGATCCATCACGCCACGACCCTCACACGTTGAACAGGAAATGCACGACGTCTCCGTCCTGCATGACGTAGTCCTTGCCCTCGCTGCGCAGCTTGCCCGCCTCGCGGATGGCCTTCTCGCTCTTGTATTGTTCAAGTTCGCCGACGAGATAGCATTCGGCTCGGATGAATCCCCGTTCGAAGTCCGTGTGGATCACCCCCGCGGCCTGCGGTGCCGTCGATCCCTTCCGGATCGTCCAGGCCCGGATCTCCTTCTCCCCCGCCGTGAAGTAGCTCTGCAGTCCCAGCAGGTCGTAGGCCCCCCGGGCCACCACCGCCAGCGCCGGCTCGGCCATCCCCAGCGACTCCAGCATCTCGTCGCGATCGGCATCCTCCAGTTCGGCCAGTTCGGATTCGATGCGGGCGCAGACGACGACCAGCCGGCCACCGTGACGATCGACCCATTCCGAAACCGCGGCGACGTGGGCTCCAGCCCCCTGCAGATCATCCTCGTCCACGTTGCACACGTAGAGCACATCCTTGGCGGTGATGAAACCGAATCCACGAATCATGGCCTGCTCATCGGAAGACCACTCCCCGCTGCGCAGCGGACGCTCCTCGTCGAGGATGGCCTTGCACCGGGTGAGCAGTGCGAGCCGCGCCTTAGCCTCGGCATCTCCCGATCGGGCCACGCGCTCGGACTTCTTGATCGACGTGTCCACCTGCTGCATATCGCTGAGCAGCAGCTCGAGCTCGATCACCTCGATGTCGCGGGTCGGGTCGATCGAACCGTCTACATGGGTGATGTCGTCGTCCTCGAAGCAGCGGACAACGTGGAGGATCGCATCGACCTCACGGATGTTGGCGAGAAACTTGTTGCCAAGCCCCTCGCCCTGCGACGCCCCGGCGACCAGGCCGGCGATGTCGACCAGACGCAACGACGCCGGGATGGTCTTCTGCGTCGTGATGTGCTCGCCGATGGCCTGCAGCCTCGGATCGGGGATGGAGACCACCCCGACGTTGGGATCGATCGTACAGAACGGATAGTTCTGGGCCTCGATGCCCGCTGCGGTCAACGCATTGAAGAGTGTGCTCTTTCCGACATTCGGAAGACCGACGATTCCGCATTCCATCAATTTGATCCTCGCAGGGCACGTACCACGGCACACAGCGACGCCGCATGCCCGGTCCGGGCGTTGCGGATCGCAGAAACGATTTCAACGGATTCGAATCCGTGGGAACGGAGCGAATCGACAAGCTGCGACTCCTCCATCGCGCCGCCGATGCAGCGGAACCAGTCGTCGATGCTGTCGCGAACCGCCTCGTCGATCGCCTCCCGCAGCACGATCTCCGCGAAGACGAGTCGACCGCCCGGCTTGAGGACCCGGGCGATCTCCTTCATGACCGCATCGGCATCGGGCGACAGGTTGAAGATGCCGTTGGCGGTGACCACGTCGAGTCGATCGTCGGGCAGCGGAACGGTCTCGGCCCGGGTGCAGAAGACCTCGGTCTCCGGAAATCCCGCTTCCGCAAGATGCTCCCGGGCCACCACGGCCATCTCCCGCGAGCCGTCGAGACCGGCCAGCCGATGGGGCGATCCGAAGCGACGCGCGTAGCAGCACAGGTCCAGCCCCGCTCCGCAACCGAGATCGAGCAGCCGCTCGCCCTCTTCCAGTTCGACCGCCGCCTGGGGGTTGCCGGCCCCGGTGAACCGGGCGGCGCAGGACGGGGACAGTGCATCGAGTGTCTCGGGGTCGTAGCCGACCGCCTCGGCGAACTCCCGGCCCACGGGAAATCCGTGCCCCTCGTCGGGGGACGCGGCCACGGCCCCGTAGCGGCTGAAGACCGCGTCGCGGATCTCCTCAGACGTCATCGAAGCCA
>TARA_B100001121_G_scaffold310608_1_pt1 | contig 22805 bp, 24 predicted proteins | sample TARA_B100001121 | Tara Oceans TARA_B100001121 (sample SAMEA2622817) | marine metagenome | biome: marine biome (ENVO:00000447); feature: surface water layer (ENVO:00002042); material: "saline water (ENVO:00002010), including plankton (ENVO:xxxxxxxx)" | depth 5 m
TCCTGTACTGTGGTGCGAGAGCCCACGGGAACGTTCGTCGCTGTGCCACTCATCTTCACCCCGCATCCTTTTTTTTACCCCATTACCTGCGATATTCGGAGAATGACACGTGACGACCATCACCGGAGACATACTGGGACACCCTCAGGTGGGAGTTCATATCTCGATTGTCGGAGACGTTCTCTTCCACCCTCTCTCGTTAGACTCCGAAGCTGAGAGCATGCTTCTCGAAACTTTTGACCTAGAGATGGCTCCTTTCTCAGTCGGCGGATCTACACTACTTGGCAGCTTAATTAGAGGAAACAGGAATGGTATTGCCGTCGCTGACATCGCAACTGAATCAGACCTCGACAAACTAACATCATATGGGGAGGTTGTTGTCATGGAATCTGGTGTGAATGCAGCTGGAAACCTCATCGCCTGCAATAATCATGGTGCAGTGGTTGGAATGACAATCCCTGGCCCAGGATGTGATGTAATATCCGATGTCCTTGGAGTACCCGCAACTCGTGTGAGGATCGCTGGGCACGATACAATAGGGTCCTCAATAGTGGCCAACGATTCTGGTGTCCTGGCGCATCCTGACATTTCAAAAAATGAAGCAGAAATTGTGGCGACTACATTAGGAGCTCCTTTGATGGTCGGAACGGTATGCTTTGGGTCACCTTATGTCGGTGCGGGTTGCCTAGCATCAAACAAGTCTGTGTTAGCCGGGACTGGCACAACTGGGCCAGAACTCAATAGGATTGAGGACGCCTTGGGCCTTATTTGACTAAATCGCGGTTGGTGCGACGTGATCATCAGACTTGTCCCCTTCGTCGGAAACCCTGGTCCAGACTGATTTCATGAGCTCTTCATGATGAAGCTCACAATAATTGAACCTCTTGTATGCTTCCCTGAATGAATATGCTTTGTTCCCGGTAGCTATGAGGTAGCCCTCTGGTGATAGTCTGCTGACCTTCTCAGAGGGTGAATTGCAGCCCTCCACATCACAAGACGCCATGTATTGCAAAAATCGATGTGACCTTTAACCATGTGCATCTTCGGTGATGAAAACTAGTTCAGCACCGGCATCCACATTATCTCCCTCTTTAACGAATATGTCCTTCACAATACCATCGGTTTTAGAACAAACTTCGTTTTGCATTTTCATCGCCTCTAGTATGAGTAACGTCTGTCCCACAGCAACTATATCACCGACATTAACATCTAAAGATATCACTTTTCCGGGAATAGTGGAAACGACAGATCCCGTTCCTCCTCCTAAGTTAGATCTTTTCTTCCTGGTTTTTTTGTGTTTTTTTTCACGAACTTGATCATGGATAGATACTTCATGCACCTTGTCCCCAAAAGCAATCTTCAGTGTGTTTCCGCTTCGATCTATTCTAGCGGTTACCTCTTTCCCGTCAATGATGAACTTCCTAATCTCTGTCACTTGGACCCACCTCCCTTAGATATCCTGCTCCGATGGGCTGCCCCCCACACAGGGCCTTCCTTCCTGTATTCGCTTTCCGGTCTGATATTGTTGGTACCTTCCTCTAACAAGATCGCCGCTATGCACAAAGCAATTCTCTGTTCATTCGTTACCATGTATTTCACCTCTTACAAGGGGGGGTTTCCATGCCTTCTTTTCGGAGGCTCCTCCTTCTTGACTAGGTTGGTCTTAAGAGCTAGAATCAGTTTCTCTCTGGTCTTTGCAGGTTCAATTATGTCATCGATGAATCCTAGTGCAGCGGCTTGGTATGGGTTTGCGAATGCATCTTCATACTCTTCAATTAGACGCTCCCTTTCTTGCTCAGGGTTGCCTGCTGATTGAATTCTGTTCCTGTGGAGTATCTGAACAGCACCGCTGGCCCCCATCACTGCCAATCTTGCTGTCGGCCAAGCAACGTTGTAATCGCCCCTTATGTGTTTCGAGGACATAACGTCATAGGCCCCACCATATGCCTTTCTGGTTATTACAGTGAGTTTTGGTACTGTTGCCTCAGCGTAGGCATAGAGCAACTTAGCACCGTGACGAATGATGCCACCCCACTCTTGATTTGCACCTGGAAGGAATCCTGGTACGTCTGTGAAGGTAATCAGGGGGATTCCAAAAGCGTCACAGAATCTCACGAATCTTGCACCTTTTACAGATCCGTCAATATCCAAACAGCCCGCCAGTACTTTTGGTTGATTTGCGACTATTCCAACGGATTCTCCGGCCATTCGGGCGAAACCGACAATAAGATTCATTGCAAAATCAGATTGAACCTCAAGGAAACTCCCTTTGTCAACTACTTCTTCGATAACTTCTAGCATGTCGTAGGGAATTGCCGGGTCATCAGGCACAATGTCCTCAAGTCTTGCGCACTCCCTATCAGCCGGATCTCCTACATCTGAAAATGGGGCCGACTCAAGATTATTGGAGGGAATCCTATTCACAAGATCTCTAACTAAATGTAAGGCCTCTTGATCACTTGGGGCAACAAAATGAGTCACACCAGATCGCTGTGCGTGGGTAGATGCACCTCCGAGGTCATCGAATGTCACATCCTCGTTTGTCACAGTTTTGATCACCTCGGGACCGGTAATGAACATATGAGACGTACCATCTACCATTACAACAAAATCAGTGATCGCAGGGGAATATACTGCCCCTCCAGCACAAGGGCCCATGATTACTGAGATTTGCGGAACGACTCCACTTGCTCTGACGTTCCTGAAAAAAATCTCAGCATAACTACCGAGACTCGCTACACCTTCCTGTATTCTGGCTCCTCCGCTATCATTCAATCCGATAACTGGTGTACCTGTCTTGACCGCCAAATCAAGAATTTTACAAATTTTTAGACCATGCATCTCTCCAAGGGAACCGCCGTAGACCGTAAAATCCTGAGCAAAGCAATGAACCATCCTCCCGTCTATTGTCCCATGACCGGTGACAACACCGTCCCCGGGTATGACATTCTTCTCCATCCCAAAATCTCTACATCGGTGTTCGACTAGGGCGTCGATCTCAACAAATGACCCTTCGTCTAATAGCTCATCTATTCTTTCCCTGGCTGTCAACTTCCCTCTTTCATGCTGGGATTTTATTCTGGCCAGACCGCCTCCACTCTTGGATTTGGATTTCCTCGCTCTCAGGTCGGCGATACGTGACTGCCCCTCTCCCATGCCCTCCGATGTTGTCATCCAAATAAAAGGAATCAGCCATATATGCCAGTTTGGATGCGGTTGGTTGAAATTGGGCACATTAACAGGACGATTAGAATAACATGAGGGTGGTCATCGCCAAGGCAGGGTTAGACGGCCATGACAGAGGTGCAAAAATAATTGCAAGAGCTATGAGAGACGGTGGTCATGAAGTCATATACACAGGTCTCCGAAGAACTCCTGAACAGATAGTCTCTGTTACCAGGGATGAGGACGCTACTGCATTGGGGATCTCAACTTTATCAGGAGCCCATTCAAGACTACTTCCTATGATTTGTGATCTTCTTAGGTCCGCTGGAATGGGGGACGTAGCCGTGTTTGCAGGTGGCATCATACCTGATTATGATCGTGATGAGCTCTATAAATCAGGCGTGAGGGCCATATTTGGACCCGGAACCAGCGTTCAAGAACCAATAGATTTTCTATCCGAGGTTTCTATCAGAAAACAAAAAGGGGAGCCCGTTGGAGTTGGTGAAGGTGGAGACTGGAGATGGCCATGATGCCCATTGGGGAACTTCTACGTAACGCTAAATCAGGCGATCGGAGATCTCTAGCCAGATTGTTGACGAAGGTCGAACAAGGAGAACCCTTTGAAGCCGAAACCAAACAATCTCCTTGGATCTTGGGGGTTACTGGTGCGCCAGGCGTGGGGAAGTCCACTATGATAGATAGGCTGGCTTCCAAATGGTCACAACATGGGTGGAAGGTAGCCATATTGGCAGTCGATCCATCATCTCCAATCTCCGGAGGGGCCCTACTTGGAGATAGGGCTAGAATGGCGTACACTAATTCAGAAGATGTTTACTTCAGATCAATATCTTCCAAAGGACATCAGGGTGGAATTTCTACGGGACTGGGTCACATGGCTGCCCTGTTAACAGAATGTGGATGGGATCGGATAATAATAGAAACTGTTGGTGTGGGTCAGGGTGAATACGCTGTGATTTCAGTTGCTGATCGTATATTGTTGGTGGACGGGCCAGATCGAGGGGATACCTTACAAGCCGAAAAGGCGGGGATTCTAGAGCTTGCCGACGTGGTTGCCTGCAACAAATCTGACTTACCGGGCTCAGCACAGGCTGTGCAATCATTGGAGGAGGGGTTGTCCCTATCTTCAGACCCCCCTGATGTAGTGTCCGTTTCATCACTAACAGGGGATGGTATTGAGGCCCTGATTGAAGTCATAGAGGCACTTAAGCCCAACAATAAAAAAAATAAATTAAAGTCAAGGATTATCCTTGACTCGATAATAATGTCCAGGATAAGGAGCCTCCCAGTTTATGGGAACGTCGTCGAGGATATTACATCAAAAAAGATAGCTCCTATGGAGGGTGCAAAAATAGTGGAGGGAGAATATGGAAGATTTTGATGTAAATATAGACCATGCTACTCATTCTGTAGGGGGAGGATACGGTCATCTCCTACGCAGACTAACTCACGTATCTATGTGCGTAATTCCACTTTTGTATTACATGTTTGGGGAACAAATATCCGGTTATCTCGATGTTACTCCCACTCAGTTTGTAAGCTTAGTATGCATATCTATTTTATCTCTTGAGGCGCTGAGATTGAAATTTGGCATTGTTGTGATTGGGCAGAGGGAATACGAATCAAATCAAGTGTCTGCTTTGGCATGGGGAACATTCGCAGTATCTGTAGCATTATTGGCCTCCCCCACAATGGGCAGGGAGGGTGTAGAATCGGGCGTTTTTGGCATACCTATCATACTCGGGTTGTGCATAGTAGACCCAGTTATGGGAGAAACAAAAAGAAGAACTGAAGGATTATCAACAGCAGTGATGATTGGTTTGTTGACTTCATATGCCGTTTGGTTGACATGTTGTTTTTTGTTGGACACGCCAGTAGCTGCCGCCATTATCCTCGCCCCGATGACAGTCCTAGGCGAACTGCCTCGTACAAATTTAATTGATGACAACGCCACCATGGTCTTCTTCCCTCTTTCAGTATTGATTCTGATTTATCCATGGATGTAGTTTTGGGTAGGTTTACATTAGATATTGATTCATAGAAGAGTAATGTCAGACGGGGGCGACGGTAACGGACCTAGGCAACTCTCTCAGAATACGTACATTTTCATCTGGCTCCTCGCATCAGTCGGATCTCTTGCAATATTCGTAAGATTTTTCTGAAATAATCAGGGACTAATCACGTAATAACTTCCAAAAATATCGGAATAGACCATGTAAATGTATACACCCTAGCCGTTCAATCAGTGGTTTCATTTTGATCTGGAGGAGAATCTTCATCCATGCCAACTATCTCATAATTCGATGGGAAGAGGGCGATTGCAACACCCGCGACTATGCAGCCAAGGCCGATATAGAATCTTTGTTGCACTATCATCAACTCCAAACCGATGGCGAATAACATGAGTCCACCAATATTAGATACCCAAACCAACGTTTTGAATGTGGATAGGCTGACTCCAGTGGAGTTTTGACTTCTTTTGGGGCCGAACTCCGCACCGAACCTCACAGGGTCTGCAGGCTTTTCACTCACATTCCCGAGAAGCCGGTGGTACATTTGAACGATTTGAATTTACGGTCTGGGAGACGATCAATTCAAGCAGTTCGCTGTTGGCGGGTCATCCGGGTCGCCATGCACATAGCAATGATATCGGCAGAATACCCTCCAAGATGGGGGGGTATGGGTAGTACCGTTCATCACCTAACTGCGCATTTGAAATCCAAAGGGCATAAAGTCTCCATAATTACACGAAGAAATAGCAAAAAACTTGTGCACAATACTACGTCTTCGGAGATTCATGAGGTTAAGTGGGCAAAAGTTCCAATGCACTTTACACGCTCATTTGGGAGGAATGCTGTCAAAAAACTAGAAACCGTACATAAAATAAACCCCGTTGATATAGTCCATATCCACCTTCCTATGGTGAGTCTTACAAAGAAAGAATTATCCAGATGCAAAAAAATAGGGCCATTAGTAGCTTCTCTACACGGATCATGGCGCGGTGAAAGAGATGGCTTGATGATAGCCCGGAAAATGAGAGAGCCGGCGGTTTTCAGGAATCCGAACGATCTAGCTATTCTTCTCACAGCAAACCATTATTCAAGATACGAGAAACTCGCTGCAACCATGGCGAACGTATCTATCTCGAACTCAGACGCCACCTACAGGGATTTTATCAATAGGTACGAAATGATGGACGAATGGGATTGTAGAACTATACATTGGGGTGTTGATACTGAGCTATTCCGACCTATGGATCCCCATAACAAATCAGATACCGCTGACAGAATATCAATCAGAGAAAGGTACGGAATCGAAGAGAACGACCTTGTTTTATTGGCTGTGGGAAGGCTTGCAGCCAGAAAAGGGTATTCTACTCTTCTCAGGTCATTCAAAAAAATACAAGAAGAGGTATCAAACTCGAAATTGTTGATTGTTGGTAGAGGGGGGATGAAGTCATTTATGATCAAACAGGCTAAGAAGTACGGAATATCAGACAATGTGACGATAGAGAGTAGTTTAGATTTTGAGGACTTATCCCGAGTTTACCGAGCATCTGACCTATCGGTTTTCCCCTCTTACTATGAAGGACAGGGATTGATCCCGCTTGAGGCCATGTCATCGGGGATACCGATCATAGGGACAGACGATGGTCCGATACCAGAAATGGTGGACGATCATGTAGGTGGACTCTTTGAACTTGGGAACCACGAGAACTTAGCCGATGCCATAATAGAGCACCTCACGAATATTCCCTCCCTCAAAGAAAAAGGCAAGGCAGGCAGGGACAGGGTCTTAGAGAACTTCACGTTCGAGCAAACATGTGAGAAATTTGAGGTGGTTTATGCCGACTTAATCGTAAATTCTACCGATCAATCATGACAATCGCATCAGTTGGACAACTTAAGACGCATAATCCACACCCACTGCAAGGGTCCCTGACAATTTTGGCCTTTTTATTCACATCAACCTCAATTATCGGGCTCTTCATCTTGACCGGATAGACCTCTATGGCATCGTCGTCGCATACTATGGTGCATTGGTCACAGCCGATGCACATCTCTTCTTTGACCCATGCTACATGTTCAGGACCAATCTTTAGCTTAGCTCTTTCACCAGCTCTCTGTGCCGTCATCAATGCTCTTATGCGGTTCTGTTCAACAGCCCGCCGAGCAATTAACTCCGCAATAGACGTCATCTTCACCCCAACGCAAGTCGGTCACACTCATGAACGCATGGTTGTTTCCATGGCCATGGAACCACAATCTCGGATAGACAGATTGGTGTCCGACGGGGTAGCAGTCATCATCCCGCTGTCGATATGGTTTCTTGTGGTTTTATCTTCCAAGTTCGAGTCAGGCTGGTTCTCATTTTCATGCTCTGGGCTCGTTGGCTTCTTTATGTGGTTGACCGCTTTAGCTTACGGTGAGCGTAGGTTTGCCCATATGACTGCGATTGGTGTTTTGCTGTCGGCTATCCTATCATTCCTATCGGGCATGTATGCAATATTCTCTTAATATTATGAAGCGCGTTTGGACTCTATCTGACGGGCGAGGAAGGACACAACATCCAGTATCTCGAAATCATGTCTAGGGTCTCCTTCGAATTTGAGGCACTCGAAATGGCTTACACATTTCGGGCAAGAGGTCAGCATAATTTCTGCTCCTGTGGCCTTTACTTCGTCGAACCGCTGCAGTCTGAGGGCTCTTGAGTTCTCGTTGCATGACATCATGCTAGAGACCCCACAGCATAGACCATCTTCACCGTGATGCTCCATTTCTACTAGGTTCACCCCATCCACACTCTTGACTAAATCACGGGGCTCGTCATAGATATTCATTTGACGACCCAGTCTGCAGGGATCGTGATAAGTTACTGTCATGTCCTCATCTACGGCCATATTGACATCCAGGCCTTGTTGTGTGATGAACTCAGTTGTGTGCATCACTTTCATCTCCTCTAACTCATAATCCATCGCGAAGGTTCTGAAACACTCTGCGCATGATGTGACGAGTGTTTCAATACCACTGGCCTTGAGCTTCTTCTGATTGTATGCCTTCAGCTTCTCAAAGACTTCATTCATACCTTGCCATTTTTGATCATGCCCACAGCATTTCAAGAAGTCTCTCCCTAGATATGAGACCCCGACTTCCATTTCGTCAAATATTGTGAATGCTGCAGTGGTAGTTTCTCCTAGGTTCATCGCTCCTTCGTTTAGATGACTGAAGACCATTTCTTGATCTATGTAATCCACGCAACCTGGATAGTAGCCTATTGTTGAGTCCATCGGATAGTCTTCAACTGGTATGAAAGCCTCATCTGCATCTTCATCGGCTTCCGCTGCCAAAACTGCTTGAAGGACAGTGTGCGGAATCTCTGCGGCAGGAGGCCCACCAACGATCATGCTTCTTCGGATATCTACGTAGGAGTCGTAGTCCACAAGTTGAGGGCAGGCATTCGTGCAGGCAGTGCAGGTTAGGCAGGAATATAGGGGAACCCCATCATCTTCGTTGTTCCATGTGTTGTAGATGATGTTCAGTTTGTCTCCCGCGTTAAACAGTCTAACAGGGCATGCATCGTCGCATAGATCGCAACCGTAGCACTTGTTCATCTCCCACTCGTATCCCCGGGCCATGCTTCGCAGAGCCATGTAAACCAAAGCTCCAAATCCAGCGCAGGGTATGAAAAGAGAGTAAATTAACTTAGCATCGAGACTCTTAGGGTTCTTCTCGAATGTGGGGTTGCTGACGAGCATTGTGCTTAGTTCTTCATTTGTGACCGATTCCTGAGATCTGAGAATAGCATTGCCGTTGTCAGCGAGAATCAGGGGTTGATAGGCGCTTACAGAGAAGCTGAAAATCATCTCAACCGAGGGATCGACATCCTTTGATGTACTTGTAAACTCGATTGTGTAGGATTCATCAGAATCTAACTTGATGACACCCGTCTCGCATTCATCACCTGAAAGAGCCCAGACTATCTCTTGCTTAGAATCTCGGAGAATGAGGCTCTGTGTATGAGTACCGGCCCCCCTTTCACTCGTCCTGAATGAGCATCCTATGTCTGTGACTACATTTCCAAGGCCCAAATCCTCGACAAAGAATGTTTGATTATTCTGGTAAGTTCGGGTTAGATTCCCGGTTAATCCTGGATACGTGTTTGAATGGAATGCGCCGTTCAATTCTTTTTCTGGGTTGATGTGTCCATTGGCATTGCCGAAGTCTACAAGATACTTTTGTGTGGGCTGATATATGCCCCAGGCCATAAACTCCCTTGCTGGCATGACACACCATTCCGCCGGATCATCGCCCTCTGGGAGCTCCGACCATGCATCGAGATGGCTGCTTTCTTCGTATCCGATGCAGAAATCACCGTACCTGTCCCATGCATCACCTCTATCTCCGTGGTCATATTCGATGAGTGTATCCATTGGCTGACCTCTGAGTTTTTCCAGTTCCTCGATATCATCCATTGCCCCTAGGCCCCCGTAATCCCAAAAGCCGTTTTCGTACACAGGCCATGTAACTACGCTGAGAACGATTGCTGCCACGATTGATCCCATGGCAAGTTGTTTACCCATCTTTGGTGTGAGCCTAGCACCTATTGAATTGACTAAGAACCATCGAATTGCAAAGAATATCACTGCGAATATCAAAACTCCGGTTAATACCCATGGAACCGCATTGAATACCTCGGCAGTCCAAGGCTGCTGTCTCCCACAATTGATGACATGGTGATCTATCCAGCAATAATCCAGTCTATCCTTGGCATAGAGCTCGAGAAATATGTTGATCGAGAAGACAGATATGAACCAGACATGTGCGAGGTATATTGCACCGGCTGTAGCGAATCGTGGATCCTCTACTCCCCTCTTCTCCCTGCCAGGAAGGAAGGGCGGTAGAGCAAGTATGCCTACAGGTATGCCTGTGAGGGCAGCTCCCCACCATGCAGCGTTCCATGATATGACCGGAGATCCGAAAAATTCACCAATTGGCCCCGCAGGAATTATGAATTGTGGCAAATATTCGCCCCATCTTAGATACCCATACGAGAATAGGACATACCAATCTGGAAAGACGAAACCGGCTTGAGCAAATGGATCTGCAGCGGAATGAAGCGGAGGGGGAATCAACCAGCAATAGAATGCGATTACCATTATGATTGATGCGAATATGATGGTATCGCGTAGGACCTCTGTAGGCCAAAAGCCGTGCCCAACATGCACTCTTCGCCTATCCTCATCAGCTTCCAGTAGCTGGTTCCTCTCCTCCATGTAGGTGTCCGCAATTCTACCGAAGCGCTCAATCATACCCATTGTAATCCCCCTCCTTTCAATGCGGCTCCGCGATACCTTGCACCCACACTATGAATAGGTGCACTAGAATTAGAGTGGTGACTACTACGGGAAGTATGAACACATGCAGGAAGTACATCCTGGTCACAGTTTGAGCAGTAAGAGATGTGCCAGCGAACATGGCAGTGGCTATCCACCCTCCTATCAGTGGTGTGGACAGAGCCATGTTGATTCCTATTGTAGCGGCTCCGAATGCAAGGCTGTCCCAAGGTAGCAGATAACCAGAGTATCCAAAGAATATCACAAAGAACATTAGGGCGACGCCAATTAGCCAGTTTAGCTCTCTGGGGTTTCTGTATGCACCAGTGAAGTAGACTCTGCACATGTGCAAGAATACTGCCGCGACCATGAAGTGTGTAGTCCAGTGATGAATTGACCTAATTATGTATCCGAATGGTAATTGCGTCATGATGAATTGCATTGACCCATAAGCCGGTGTGGGGTCTCCTTCGCCACCTGGAACGTAATAGAGGCCTAACACGGAACCAGTCAGCACGAGTATTATGAAAGCCAAGAAGGAAATGCCACCCAGGCAGTAAAGTGGGTACCAGTACCAAATTATTCTCAACTTGTACTTCTCGGCGTGTGTGAGGGGCATTTGCCTGTGCATGCTGTAGTATGCGTTTCGGCTCATAGACCAGTAGTCCTGAATCCTAAATCTGGTGTCTAACCAGGAAAAGGCCCATAAAAAGGACTTTTCGGCCAGCCCTATGCTTCCAGCGCTGGTCTCCACAGCCCTGAGAATTTCTTTTCTAGGGACATCGTCTCTCTCTTTTCTGAGTGTGAAGGCAACAATAACCACGACAATCGCGATAAATAGCCATAAAAACCAAAATTGCAGCATGTCATCACCTCAGTCGCAGAACGTGTACCAGTCAACATAATCAGGGAGGGCTTCAATAATATCTCCATTCAATGTGAATGGAATTAACGGTAATCCCACTGGAGCCGGACCCCCCGCCTTCTTAATTCCAAAGTACTCAAACTCGGCGCCGTTCGAACGGTTCCGGTTTCGATTTTTTTCTATGGCTGTTGGGTCAAATCTGCTGGAATGGCAGATGCAGAACAATTTATTCCCGCCGCTGTCAATCCCGCCGGGGATCCAGCTGTCATTTGTGTAGTCATTTTGAACAAGTTGCCACCCTGGAATACAACATAGGTGGGTGCATCTAGAGAAGATGACTATCAAGTTGTCATGGATTGATAGAGCTGAATATTCTTCGTTTTCATCCATTTCATACGCAGAGCCGACATAATCCCCCTCGGCCGTGTAACCATCAAGGAACTGAAAACGTGGTTTGTTTTCTTCTACTGCTGTGTTTTTGTTTTCTTCGTGGGGAACGTAAACAACATTCACTGGGAGGCCTGACCATACACCTTGTGCACCCGCCATGCCAGTTGATGATTGGGAGGCGGCAGTGACGAATGAGGAATATGACATAGGCTCCAGGTGTTGAGTACCATACCAAACTGTGTCTTCTGCCCCGGTGGGGACCCAGAATCTAACCGATGAGTCTCCTCCCGAATTTTCAGAAGTCCCCATCAACAACGATGCAAAACCCACACTACCCAGGGCTACTGTGATTAGACCAGCCGCAGCATTGAACGAGTGCCTCATGAAATCGCGTCTGTTGATCCTGTAGGTATCTTCGGGATCCTCATCTTGTTCAGATGGTATCGTACGGAGTCTGTACCTTCTGGACATTTTCAAACCTCATATTGCTTCCAAGCCTCGGTGTCATTGGCAGTGATGTATTTGTTTCTTCGATGTTTGACGACAACGACGTCCGGCATGACAAATCGGAGATATACAATGCCTAGTATGATTAGCGTCAACAGAGTCATTGCAAGATGAAAAGAGAGTTGTTGTTGATCCCACTTGTTGTACAGTCCATATGACAGCGTCCCGGCCCAAAAGAGGGTCCAAGTGATCCCCCAAAGTCCGACTAGTATCACGAGCCAGGAATCGCCCGAGGGAGAAATCGAGGCTCTGACAATAGTCCCGGGTTTGGGATCGTTAAACACTCCGTGATCAACTGCTTTGATGTAATCATCCTCGGAGAGGTCAACTCCCTCCAAAGCGTTTCGGGCATCCTCAACCGAGACAGCGCCGCTTTCCACATCCCTGAGGAGTTGAGTTATTTTGTCCCCCATCATAATTGATCTCCTCTCTTCAGATGTTTGATTCTTAGCCTGAGCAGATTAGATCTGCCCTTGTAGTGCCTTGAGAAGCCGTATCTCAAAAAGAAACCGCAGAAGACAATTACAATGATCACGGCTCCGAACCCTAGCAGGCCGAGCCAGTGGGCTCTAAGTTTAGCGCCCATCTCATGCAGGTCGACATGATCCTCTGCAGGGGCTGGTGGCTCTATCTCGCCGTTGCCTGAAAACACCGTTCGTGTTTGACCATTGTCGATCCCTTGTCCCACGGATGCACTCAGTCGATTCCATCTGTCCAGTTCTGAGGGGGCGCCATCACCGTTGACTGCATTCCCTACAACCCATATTGTGACGGTTCCAACCTCTTCATTAGGGGCTATCCAATCAAACGTCCATGTACGGTCTGCTACCTTGCTACCCAGCTCGGTATGAGTCAGAGCCGTGTCTTCTCCATCCCAGTTCTGGACGAGTGCTGAGTCAGCCGGTGAAAGTACGCCTCCATTCACCCTCATTGCGAAACCGCCTGTGTGCGAGGATGAATCTGCATCTGGTCCGCCGATTATCTGTAGTAGTAGCGGATAGTTCTTTCCGGTTTCGTAGTGATAGGGCAGTCCATCCAATATCACGGTTATCGAATTGTCCGGGTCAGAGGCGTGACAGGTGCAGCCCCCAAGCGCAACGTCATCATCGCCATCTTGTTGCCCACCGATCCCTGATGGTAGTGCTGATGCTGATCCGATCAAGGCGATACACATCAGGGCTGAAGCCATAATTCTACGAAGCCGGAGCCTGTCCATGTGCATCGACCCCACTCCGTTATTTGCTAATGGAACGCACCGTCCTATTAACGTTCCATTTCGCTGGACTAGAAGACAACCATGTACGGACCCACTCTAGAACCGACAACCCTCAAGTTCAATGCGCGACACCGCGTAACATGAGCGGCCCTTCTTGGGTGAATATATACAATCTCAGCGATGAACAAATGGAAGCAATTGACACTGCAGAGGACGCCATGGAAATGCTGAATTTAACGAAGGCGGAGGAGATTCTAAACGAGCTCACAAAAGAAGATCCTAATTGCATTCCAGCACTCAATCTCCTTGGCCATCTGTACGGTAGGCATTTGAGTGACTACCCTATGGCAATTCAGTATTATTCAAAAGTCCTTGAACTGGAACCCGAAAACGCTTGGGCGAGGGATGAGAGGCGAAAATTTCGTAGATATTCCACTTATGCATGATATTTATGATTCATCTTCAAGGACTACCGACACCAGAGAGGCACTGATGGAACCCGACAATCTGCTGGTGATCGGGGTCGGAGGTCTAGGTTGCAACTGGGCAAGAGGTGCTCACACCCGGGTATCAACTGAGTCTGATCTTTTGTTGGTCGATGCGGACATCAACAGTTTCCTTGGAGCATCGCATGCACACTGCATGCACCTCGATCCATCAGGTACCGAAAGGGGGAGCGCAGCACTCCCTTCGCTCGCTGGGCACAGGACCGTGGAAGGACTGGAAGACGTCGAATCCGTGATAGAGGCATCAGAATTAGTGATTATACTAACAGGATTGGGAGGCGGAACCGGAACGGGTTCTTCCGTGGAGTTAGCCAAAGCCGCCAAGAGAAGCGGTTCACTCGTTGTCGTGGTTGCGGGGCTTCCATTCGCTGAGCAGACTTTTCGCACCAGGATGGCAATGGACGCCCTGCCGGTGTTAGAGAGCGTGTCAGATGTTTGCATCCGAGTTTCTTTAGAGAGGTTGGCATGGCACGCTCGAACAAGGCGGATGAAGTGGTCCGAGGGTTCAGGGTGGATCGAGGAGTTGGTTGAAGGCCTGGTTTCCACGATTGGAAAATTAGGAAAAATCAATCTTGACATGATGGATCTGAAGTCAGTCATCAGACATGAGGGAAGGGCGACCCTGATAGTTGCATCCGGACCAGTCGACGATATCGGAAAAATAGCAGACGAGGCCAGGAGGTCACCGCTGATCGATATATCGCTGGACAACGCCAGAGGATGTTTGATCCAAGTCGAGGGCGGCCCGGACATGACCCTTACACACATAGCATCGATCACGGAAGACTTCACTCAGAGATTCAATGAAGGGTGTCAGGTCATCCTAGGAGCCAGAGTCTCTGATAGGTTAATCGGAAGGTTGAGGATCATTGCCGTCGTCAGCGGATTGGATTAACGCCTCACTAGCACCTTCAGCAATCCTCTTAGAAATGGATTTAGACCCCAGCATTATTGCCATTGCCGTCAAACCATGGCCGACCCCCAATATCGATGTTACATTCAGGTCTGTTGAAGCTGACATGGATGATATCGATCCGGCATACATAATTACGTACGCAAAGCCGAGCGACAACGCCGCATGCGTCTCTGTTGAATCGACTGTTCTGCTGGTTCTGGTCCAAAGAATTACCAAAATTATGAATGTAAACATGAACACTTCCTCAATCATCGTGGAGGAGACAGTTCCGTCATCCAACATTCTCAGCGAGGAAACGATCGACCAGTCAAAAAATAGAACACATACACCTGAGAAAGATGCAATTGACCGTGTAGATGATATCGATACATTCCTATTTCTTCTGTCTACGATTACGCCCGCGACAAAAACAAGAATGAACAAAGAAGTCCAAATGAAAGCCCGCATGGGGTCAATGCTTGAAGGGCTCCTTGCCGTGAAACCAAACCACCACACCAAAAACGATAGGAACATAATCCTCAAAGAGTGAAAAACAAAAGAATTGCTCGTAGCTAGGCGGGTCAATAGAGTTGGTCCTGTCGCAATAGCCTTTCCAGACAAACCAATCATCAACAGTACCCCTTTGCCGATAGCAATGAGAGGAAAAGCAAGCGCCAAAATTATGCCAAGATCATTCGAAAATGGGTCGTAACGTCCGCTGATGGTGTACAATATCGAAAACAGGCTAAGACCGACAAAACAACATGCTGCAACCGAAACCCACGGGGGCTTTTCCCAACCAACTACATATTGAACTGGTCGGAATGAGAACAATACATAGCAAAACGAGAAGGAAATGAACAGCGCTGAACCGATTTCCAACCCAGCCCTCAGCGATAGCAAATGGAAGAAGCCGACAAAAAATAAGCAGGCCCAGACATGGACCAGAGGCGTTGGCTCGAACAGTAGCTCTCGTAGAGAAACCACGTCTCGTCTGGGCCCTTGCATGACACAACCGGACCGAACCTATCGTTAAGTGATGCCCTCTCCCGACTAATATGCCCAACGTCAAGAAGGCCGCTAGAGGAAAAAGGAGGTGGATTGGCATCAAAATAGAGGGCAACACGAAAATATTGGATGAGATGCTTGAAAATTACACCAGTTCGAAACTGGCATGGAGATCCAATGACGCCGCACTTGCCATTGTCGGAATCAGTCTAGTTGAATACAACAAGTTCCTCTCAGATGTTGCTGAGACTAAGTATTTGGAAAGCATCACCTCGAGTGGGAAGATTCGGCTTGTGAAGATGAGGTTGGGTATAGTCTGATCCTCATGGAACATGTGGGAATAACCATTGGATGGAGTCTACGTTAGAAACAGCATGCACATCACCTTTGGTTGATACTATCAACTCACCAGTGCGGGACACCCCAACTACCCGCGAGATTAAACCTTCAAATCTGACCTGAACTCCAAGTGACAGAATCGAGGATAGAGAAGACCATATATCCTCCATGAAAAACCCATCCAGGAAGTCGCCAATCAACTCGTGATGTTCAATGCAGGAGGATACAGCAGCGTCAATTAGTTTCGTTGCATCCTCCGTTTCTAACGATTGGTCATAGTCGTACCAACCCCCTGTTTCGATTCCGGATGCTGGCTGGGGGTGTTTATTGACGCCCACACCAATCTTCAACCGATTGTTCGAATCTAGGATCGTCAAAACGCCGCCGCATTTTCTGAATTCTTTATCTACAATATCATTTGGCCATTTCATTTTCATTCCGAGTGCTCTTGAAACCATGACTCCGATACTCAATTGAACGAGTCCGGGGTTTAGATCGGTAGGTGTTGGAACTGACCAAGTGCCAGTTACACCCTTCGGGTCGGTCACCCACCTCCTTCCTTTTCTTCCTCTTCCATTGGTTTGATAATTGGAAAACACTCTTTCTGATTTCCTCAAATTGGGGAACTTGAATTCCATTGTGGAACCTATTTCTTGCACCCTGAGGGGTTGACTTCCTCCCCATGGCAACCAATGGGCATATACTGAGAGCGTCTCATCACCCAACTGTTTGGATTCAATCCTTCTCACGCTCCAACCAGATTTCAGCCAATCGTAAGGTCTAGAGGGACTTTCTGGCAGGACACGATACAGTAACATCACGAGACCACCTGGCGAGAGCATTGCATTATTTTGTTCCAGATGTAACCTGAGTTCACTGCTCCACCCGCCTATCCCGACATCTATCATAGACGACTCCTCCATTGCTTCAAGTTCGGGTCTGTTAACAGGGACGTCCAAGTATGGTAGGTTCCACACTATCAAATCAAAAGCACCTGATTTTAGTTGAGGGATTTCGTCAAAAGAACCCTCAATTACACAAATTTCCATGTCGAGATTTAATTTGGAATTGATCGATGTTGCTGCCACAGCCATTGGATTGACGTCTATTGCTGTCACATCCCAACCTAAATTGGCCATTTCAATGGATACAACTCCAGTACCGGAACCTATCTCCAATGCCCTACGGCGATCTCCAGTTGGAGAAGGAATGCAGTTAATCAAGAGATGCGTATCTTCCCGAGGCGGGTATACTGTGGATGGGATTTTCAGCTTCATCATTGGGTTGGGATCCGAATCGTTCATAGAGTATCCCCGTCCATGTCATTTCACTGACCCACAGCATATGAGAATTGTCTTACTTAGTAACTTTCATAAACACTACTAGGGTCCGGTGGCCTGCCCAGCATATGCCATGGGCCTGTAGCTTAGTCAGGTAGAGCGCCGGGCTTTTAACCCGGTGGCCGGGGGTTCGAATCCCCTCAGGCCCACCAGACTCTGCACAGGACCGTGACACTGCTCGGATAATGGAGGCTTCGGTTTGGCAGTAAAGAGCTCAACAAAGAAGCGGCTGATTGAACTTGGAATAGCAGAGGATCATGCTATTGCACTGGCAACAGACGCTAACTTGGATGCAATTAGAAGAATGACAAGGGAAGAGATAGCAAAAAGGACCGATCTAGTAGATGATCAGACTGAACTCGATCGTGTGATGGCGATAATAGAAGAGCAAAGTAAGTCCCGAAGGAGGTCCTCAAGCTCAAGCGTTACCCTAACTAGGGCAGCTGCTCTTCTGGAAGACATACCTGAAGGGAATGACAGGTTTAATGTTCTCAATCACATCCTCGTTCCCCACCACGAACTAGTCGAAGTAGATCAAGAAATTTCTGAACTGTCGCCATGGGACATGATTAGAAAAGACCAGGAAGGGAATGATAGGCTAGCAAAAGAACTCCTCCCAAAGATACTGATAACAGATCCAGCCGTCCAAGCAATCAAGGAAACAACTGAATTAGAAACTGATGACCTTCCAGCTGGATGGTTAGCCAATCGCGTCCTGAAAATCGTCAGACATAGCCCCAGCGCTGGCAGCAGCGTGGCTTACAGGCTAATAGTGGAGAGCGCATAGGTGGTAAAAATGAAAGAAATCGTAGAATCCTACTTCAAACAAAGAAGCCTAGTTAATCATCAACTTGCATCATACAATGACTGCATTCCCTTGGGCGATGGCTCCCTGAGTAGAATGGAGCGGATAGTTCGGTCAATCAGAATTGGCGAAGATGAACCAATAGAAGATGATGAGGGCGGGATGATCAAACTCGATGTTTTGGACAAAGAAATCATTGTTAGATTGAAAAACATAAGGTTAGGCAAACCAACAGTCAGAGAAGCCAATGGGGCTGAACACCCTGCAACACCTATGGAGACTAGAATCCGAAAACTCACATACTTCTCACCAGTTTACATGGATTTCAAGATAGTTCGCGATGATAAGCCCTTACCTGACACAGAAGAGGGTGTACACATCGGGAACCTTCCAATTATGGTAAGATCGGCAAGATGCAACCTCCATGCCTCTCACGCAGATGAGAGGCCTCTTCACCCAGAAACATCGGACGAGGACGCGATCACCTACAGGAGACTTCTTGAAAAGGCAGGCGAGGACCCCCTCGACCCTGGTGGTTACTTCATCATAAACGGAACCGAGCGAGTCCTCATTTCCATGGAAGATTTGGCTCCCAACAGAGTAACAGTTGAGAAGAACAAGAAATACGCCCACGAGACAGAAGTCGCAAAGATTTTCTCACAAAGAGATGGAGTTAGGAAACCTCTGAACGTAGAAAAAAGAAGAGACGGAATGCTCATGGTTAAAATTCCAAGCGCAGGAACCACCGCCATACCAGTAGTTTTGCTCATGCGTGCGCTCGGCATGGACAACGACCGAGACATTTTCGCTGCGATCGCCGGGCCTGTCGAGGCGATGAAATTCACTGTCGCTAATCTCAATGATGTGAAGGATAACGAAGAATACGCTGTTGAAACAGAGGATGAAGCCCTGGCATGGCTAGAGAAAAAATTTGCCGCTGGACAGCAAAAAGAGTACCGCGAAACTAGAATAATGAACCTCCTAGACAAAGAACTCCTCCCACACCTAGGTCAGGGAATGGAACACCGCAACAAAAAAGCGATTTTCCTAGGAAGAATAGTTCGACAGGTCTTGGAAATGGCCATAAATGACGAAGACCCAAACGACAAGGATCACTACGCTAACAAAAGGGTCAGGCTAGCAGGAGATCTAATCGAGGATCTCTTTAGGGTAAGCTTACAGCAACTTGCTAGAGATCTAAAGTATCAACTCGAAAGACATCACAACAGAAAGAGGGAACTACGGATAAACGCGTGCCTGAGGCCTGATGTCCTTACCTCGAAAATAATGCACGCACTTGCAACTGGTAACTGGGTAGGCGGTAGATCCGGTGTCAGCCAACTTCTGGACCGGACAACCTACTTGGCCGCACTCTCCCACATGCGGCGCGTCACGAGCCCTCTAGTCCGTAGCCAACCACACTTCGAAGCTCGGGACCTTCACCCGACCCAGTGGGGCAGACTTTGCCCCAACGAGACACCAGAAGGGCAGAATTGCGGTCTCGTCAAAAATGCTGCCCAAATGATCGACGTATCCGAGGAAGTCCCGGAAGAGGAGGTCAAGGCTCTGCTCAGTGAAGCAGGCGTTAACTCAAACCCGGAAGGATGGGCAGAAGGCTCTAGAATTCACGTCAACGGAGACATTTTCGGTCTGCACAAAGACCCGAACAGACTAGTTGCACAGTTCAAAAGACGAAGGAGACAAGGCAAAATTAGGCCCGAAGTAAGCCTAAGACATGATGCCCTGAATCGAGACATATACATCAACACCGACAGGGGAAGAATGCTGAGGCCGCTCCTTATCTTGGATGGTGGTAACTTGACCCTAACTCCAGAAGACCTGAGTCGACTCAGAACAGGCGAATGGTCGTTCAACGACTTGGTTACAAATGGGATTGTCGAGTGGGTAGATGCAGAAGAAGAAGAGGACCTGCTGATAGCCCCCCGTCCGTTTGATCTACCGGAGTTTTCACCTAAATTTGGAAGACCCATAAACCCAGCTAAGGTCGAGTGGTTAAATCTAGGGGATCCGGACGCAACAGATGCAAAATTGAAGGTCGAGGTGTCAATGCCCGACGGATCATCTGAAATCGAAAAATTCAATGTTAAACTCGCTTATCATCAGCCAGAGATCGACTCCCTCAAGAGAAAAGAGCGCAAAGACAAGACAGTGTTGATATACACTCACGTGGAGATAGACCCTCAACTCATTTTGGGAGTCTGCGCTGCCTTGGTGCCGTACCCAGAACACAATTCGACACCTAGGGTCACTGGTGGTACAGCCATGGTCAAACAGAGCCTAGGCCTCCCCAGTGCAAATTACCGAATGAGGCCCGACACCAGAGCACATATCATGCACTACCCTCAACAATCGATCGTAGGCACAAGGTCAATGAAAACGACAAAGTTTGAGAAAAGGCCGGGTGGACAGAATTTTGTCGTGGCGATTATTAGCCACCATGGGTACAACATGCAGGACGCTGTTATCATGAACAGAGCTTCCGTAAACCGCGGCCTTGGTAGATCTGCCTTCGTTAGGACCTACAACGCCGAGAACAAGAGATTCCCTGGCGGCCAAGAAGAAAGAATAGAAGTTCCTGGGACAGGTTTGGATGAGGTCAAGGGTCTCAAAGCATGGGAATCCTACAAACACCTAGAGAGAGACGGACTCCCCTCACCAGAGGTCGAACTTTCTGGAATAGTCGATCACAGAGATTCTGTACCATCCGTACTGGTCGGAAAAACAAGCCCACCGAGATTCCTTGAGGAAAGCCAAGGTGCATTCCTTCAGGCCCAAGAGCGCAGAGAATCATCCATGGGGGTGAGAGTCGGTGAACACGGATGGGTTGATCACGTATTCGTTACTGAGTCACTGGACTCGGGTTTATTGGTTAGGGCTACCGTTCGATCCCAGAAAGTCCCAGAATTAGGAGATAAATTTGCTTCAAGGCACGGGCAGAAGGGCATTATCGGAAGACTGGTAGACGAGAGGGATATGCCTTTCACAGAGGACGGAGTCATACCAGACCTCCTTGTCAACCCTCATGCAATTCCGTCAAGGATGACTGTGGCCCACGTCCTAGAGATGATTGGAGGAAAAGTTGGGTCGATGGAGGGGAGACAGATTGATGGAACGGCCTTCGACGGCGAAAAAGAAGATTCATTGAGAGCTGGACTTTTGCGACATGGATTCAATCATACAGGTCGCGAGACAATGGTCAACGGAGAGACCGGGGAGTTATTCCAAACGGACATATTCAGCGGAGTCATATTCTACCAGAGGCTACACCACCTTGTTAGCTCAAAACTCCATGCAAGAAGCCGTGGCCGAGTTCAGGTATTGACCAGACAGCCTACCGAAGGAAGGGCCCGCCAAGGTGGCCTAAGGTTCGGCGAGATGGAAAGAGACTGCCTTATTGCCCACGGAGCCTCTATGGTAATCAAAGACAGGCTGTTAGACGAGTCGGACGGCTGGCCATTGCACGTCTGTAACAATCCTGGCTGCGGCCACATCGCATATTACGACTGGAAACGAAGAACACCCGTTTGCCCGGTTTGTGGAGACAGGGCTGATGTACATCAAGTACAGACGTCTTACGCTTTCAAATTGCTACTGGACGAGATGAAGAGTCTTGGCGTGGCCATGAGAATGGAACTGGAGGATCAAAGATGAGAAATAAAGGACCAGCACAAATCCCAAAGAGGATCGACTCGATCAAATTCAGCCTGATGAATCCAAACGAAATCCGTAAAATGTCATCTGTGGAGGTCAAGACCGCTGATACGTACAAGGACGACGGCCATGCCTACAAGCAAGGGCTAATGGATCCGAAAATGGGGGTCATAGATCCAGGAGTCAGATGTGATACCTGCGGGAACAAATACGAAGACTGCCCAAGTCATTTTGGACATATATCCCTTGAACTTCCAGTCATACACATAGGATTCACTCAATTGATAAAATTGTCATTGAAAGCCACATGCAACAGCTGTAGTAAGGTTCTCCTTCACGACAAACCAGGGACTCATCCAATAGATCCGGAAAAGTCCGAGCAGGACTTCTACAGGCAGCGGATTCACGACGTTATGATAAAACACGGCGTCGGCTCAACAGAGTTCGCGAAAATGATAAAGGAAATCGAGAAGGTAACCACTAAAGCAACTAACGCAATTTGTATGCACTGTGGTTCAGCGCAAGGGAAGATACTTCTGGACAAGCCCACGACCTTCAAAGAAAAGAAAGACAAAGGCGAACACAAGCTAAATCCAAGAGATATAAGAGAGTGGCTGGAAAAAATCCCCGACGAACATCTGATATTCCTCGGTATGGATTACGCCTCGAGTAGACCAGAGTGGACTATCATGAAAGTCCTGCCTGTGCCTCCTATAACTGTCAGACCATCCATCACCCTGGACAGC
>TARA_B100001121_G_scaffold91101_1_pt1 | contig 22572 bp, 17 predicted proteins | sample TARA_B100001121 | Tara Oceans TARA_B100001121 (sample SAMEA2622817) | marine metagenome | biome: marine biome (ENVO:00000447); feature: surface water layer (ENVO:00002042); material: "saline water (ENVO:00002010), including plankton (ENVO:xxxxxxxx)" | depth 5 m
GTGGGCAGGGGGCCATCGCTCCAGTTGTCGGTGCCCACGTACGCGGGGCATTGCAGGACCCGATCGGGATTCGCGGTGTATTCCCAGAGGAGCCCGGGGCGTGCGAACGAGTCGCTTCCACTGCGGGTCCACCAGTCCCAGGCCCGCACGTCGCCCGTGGTCGAATCGGTGTCGCTTCCCGTCAACAGGCCGGGCGGAAACCGTCCGTCGTGTTCCGTGGCCCAGGCGGTGGCGGCGGCGTGCATCGTGCGGAGATTCGTCTGGCCCTGCAACCGCTTCGATGCGGTTCCGACTCCGCCGACGACCGGAACCAGGACGCCCAGCAGGAGTCCGATGACGGAGATCACCACCAGCAGTTCGACCAGCGTGAAGGCACGTCTCACCATGGTTCGGCCCCCCAGTCGGTCAGGACCAGCAGCAGGTCGCCGATGTCCACCTGGCCGCTGGAGTCGATGTCCGCGGGGTGCTGTCCGATCTGCCCCCAGGCCGCGAGGACCTCGAGGAGATCGGTGATGCCCACGAATCCGTCCAGGGTGACGTCTCCCGCGTAGCGGGGGGCGACGTCGGCGACGGCATCCACCTCCGGTGCGAAGAAGGCGTCCGATGGCACGCTGATGCGGATGAAGGTGATCGAGTCGAGGGCCAGTGGGGCCAGATCGATGCCGACGCCACCTCCCGACCGGTCGTACAGATCCACCATCGCTTCGTAGTCGAGTCCGTCGGCGTCCGTCGGATCGATGGCCGGATCCACCGGGCGGACGAAGGACGTCGGAACGAGACCGGGTTCGAAGGTGTAGGCGGGGGTGTCGACGTACCCCATGGTCGGCCACGGTGCGTCGGCGGTCACGCCCTCCACCCGGTGCCACAGGATTCCGTCCTCGCTGACTTCGACGATTCCGCCGTCGACGCCGAAGAAACCACCCACGACACCACCGGGATAGGACGTGTCGATGCAGCCGGCATTGCCGAAGATCAGCAGGTCGATGCCGTACGGATTGTCGGGGTGATCGGCGATCGGTTCATCGAACGAAAGGGTGAGCGAGCCTCCGGCGCCGATCGACACGATGTCGTCCGGCCCCCAGGCGGGAACGAACGGAGAGACCACCTCGTCATCCACCGTCAGTCTGGAAGGGGAGCCGATCGCGGTGGTCGGGTCGTCGTACCCCGCGGCGCCACCGGTGCCGGCCTGGAAGTCGACGACCGCATCGGCGAACGGATCGATCGTGGCCGTCAGGATCAACAGGAGGCATGGCAGACTGGTCATCAGGACGTACCGCGCGGCGTTCCCCATTTCGGGTGGGAAGTACGCGGATCGGGGTGGTGTCGCGGGCGGTCGCCAATCCCCAGGGGAACGCGCGGGGAGACGCTCACCGGCGAACCCGATACGCGCGGGTTGCAGGCTCCGGGGGCAGGTCTTCCGGCTCCGGGTGTTCCATCCACCACGCCTTCCCACCCCGAGGGGCAGTGGCTGCTGTGGCGGAAGGCCCCGCATGGTGGCGGGGGGCCCGTTACGGCGGCGCGTCCGCGGCGGCATTTCACCGCACTTCCCTGCCGGTACCCTCTTCCGCATGCACGTCGGAGGGTCCCGAACGCGGGCTACTGTACCACGGGGATGCCGGCTTGTTCGGTGTGGGGGTCCGCTCGTTGACACCCCATTGCCCCGAGGCTATTCTCGGCCTTCTTGACCCCCTCCGGGCCGATTTCGGCCGGCGGGCTGTTCCGTTGCCCATGTCGGGCAGCGCCACTTGGAGTATTGCTCGATGCCCATCATCCAATCTCTTCGCGGGCCCGTGGCCCTGCTTGCCGCCATGCTCGCCATCGTGAGCCTTCCGACGACGTCCGCGCACGCCGACGACGCGGCCGCTCAGGTGGGTGAACAGCATCTGGTGGACTTCGTGCACTACTCGCTGGTGGCGAACACCGAACTGGCCAAGGCGAACGCCGACTGGCTGCTGGATCACTACGGCACCGACGAAGCGCTGGCCACGATGTTCTCCACGTCCTCCGTGACCCCCGAGCGGTTCGATCGGGCCGTGCAGTGGGCCTCGCGGGTACCGGGGTTGTCCGAGACCGTCAGCACTCTGGCGAATCGCATTGAACGCGGCAACCTGGCTCTGTCCCGAGATCAGGGACGGGTCACGGAAGCAATCGCCATGCTCGACGGCACCCGTCGCGACCAGATGCTCGCACGGGGTCGATTGGTCGCGGCCGGTGAGTACGCCGTTCCTGCGTTGCTGCGGGAGATGACCGCGGGGGAGAACGAGGAACGCCGTTGGGCGTCCGCCGAACTCCTCCGGGAGATCGGCCGTCAGTCCGTGACCCCTCTGACCGTGGCCCTGCCCGAACTCGCACCGGAGCACCAGCGACGGGTCAGCGAGATTCTCGGCTCCATCGGCTACAGCCACGCCGGTCCCGCCCTGCTGGAGCTCTCGCTCAGCGAGGAGTCGCCCGCCTTCGTGCGTGAATCGGCTGCCAAGGCGTATCGTCGGCTCGGGGGCAACCCCGACGTGGATCAGCCGGGAATGCTCTACGGAGTGCTGGCCCAGCAGTATTTCGACGGTGCGGAGCACCTGGTCGCGGATCCCTACGGGGACATGAACAACATCTGGGAGTACGACTCCTTCGCGGGACTCACCACCACCCAGGTGCCGACCACCCTCTACGGTCCGATCATGTCGATGCGTTCCGCCGGTCGCGCCCTCATGTACGACCGCAACAACGCCAACGCCGTTGCCCAGTTCATCGCGTCCAACCTGCGACGTGAGAACCTCATGCCCGACGGGTACGTCGATCCGATCTTCGGCGGTCTCGACTACAGCCCGCAGTTCTACGCCACGGTCTACGGTTCCAGCACCGGCCAGGATGTGCTGGCCCTCGCCCTCGACAGCCGGGACACCCCGCTGGTCCGCGACGCGCTGGCCGCGCTGGCGACCAACACCGGTGAAGGCAATCTCTTCAACGAATACCTCGACCGTCAGCCGCTGCTGGACTCGCTCCAGTATCCGGACCGGCGGGTCCAGTACGACTCGGCCCTGATTCTGGCCCGTGCGCTTCCGCGCACCGCGTTCGCCGGTTCCTACCGCGTGGTGCCCACGCTGGCGTCCGCCGTGCGGACCGGTGGCGAGGAGTACGCCGTGGTCATCGCCGACACGCAGGAGGACCAGCGCACGGCCGCCGATCGCCTCGAGGCGATGGGCTTCACGGTCGTCGGCATGGGGGCATCGGCCGATGAACTGGTCGATCCCATCAGTCGCGCACCCGGCATCGACATCGCCGTCATCCGGAAGTCGGACATGGCGATGGACGATGCGAACATGGCCGAACTGCGTCGCAATCCCAAGACGTCCGCGACCCCGATCCTGCTGATCGTGTCCGCGGGCGACATGCCCAAGTTCGCCGCGAACTTCCGGAATGATTCGCTCGTCGAGGTCTCGCGGACCGGCGTCTCCGACAATGCATTCGCCGCATCCGTCGATTCGCTGATGGAGCGGGGCGTCGGGGGACGACTCAGTCAGTTGGAAAGCGACATCTACGCCATGGAGGCCCTCGGAGCCCTGCGGGAGATCGCGTTGGCCCGTCCCGGTGCCTACGCGGTGGGTGACGCGGAATCCGCCCTGATCGACGCTCTGGGCGAGCGAACGGGCGGCACGCGAATGCTGGTCGCCGAGATCCTGTCCCTGATCGAGAGCGAGCGGGCCCAGCAGGCTCTGCTCGACGCGGCCCTGGCCGATGAGGTGGGCACCGATCGTGTCCCGCTCCTGAACTGGTCCTCCGCCTCCATCCGGCGGTGGGGGAACCGGTCGCATCGCAGGCATGTCGAGGAATTGCGGTACCTCATCGACAACTCCTCCGGTCCCGTCGCCGATGCCGCGGGACGGGTGCACGGAGCAATGAATCTTCCCGCACAGGAGTCGATCATCATCGTCATTCCGGGCGTCTGACCGGATGCGGTGAACCCCGCCGCCCTAGCTCAGTTGGTAGAGCGGAGCTTTCGTAAAGCTCAGGTCACCGGTTCGAGTCCGGTGGGTGGCTTTGACCCCGACGCCACGCTGCACAGCGTGGCGTCCCGTCTTTTTGCAACGATGTTCCGTCGTGGTGCGATGGTAGGATTCGGTCATGAATCCAGAGCTTGAACGTACCACCCGCATCGACGAGGGATCCGGACCGGATGCCATCGTCTGTCTGCACGGCTGGTGCTGTCGGACGGGCGATTTCATTCCGCAGGTCGAGGAGCTGTCGCAGCACTGCCGGATGTTCGTACTCGATTGGCAGCAGCGCCTGATCGAGCGCGGCGGCAGCTGCGACTTCGACGACATCTGTCGGGACATCATGGAGGCGGTGGCGGAGGCGGGGATCGAGCGTCCGCTCCTGTGCGGCCACAGTCTGGGCGGCTTTCTCGCGGCCCAGCTCGCGTTCACGCATCGCATGTCGATTCGCGGGGTGCTGATCCTCGACAGCACGCTTCCGCTGCCGGAAGAGGTGCGGCAGGTCTGGCAATCGGCGGCCCGCAGGCTCGAGTCCGGACCCTACCGGGAGGTGTTCCCGGGAATCGAGAGTCCCTTCTTCATCGAGTCCGAGGCGGGGGAGATCAGGGATTCGATCATGCGGGCGATGAGCGAGCAGCCGCCGGCGGTCGGCGTCGGCCTGCTCGATGCGATCTGCTCCTACGAGTGGGATCGGGAGCTGGTGGGGATCGATGTGCCCGTGCACATGGTCGCGTCGCAGCACGGCATCCTGAATCTGGACGCATTTCACGCCTACGTTCCGGACGCCACGAGCGAGCGGATCGAACACAGCGGTCACTTCATCACGGTGTTCCATCCCGACGAGGTGAACGCGGCGATGAAGATGATGCTTGCCCGCACCGGGGACGACTGATCGTCGTTCAGGCCTTCGACTCGCTGTACCAGGCATGATCTGATTCATGGCCCAGATCGATGAGCAGGTTGCCGCAGATCGATCCGTAGAGCGTCCGCAGTGATGGTGTGAACTCCTTGCACCAGTCGCCCGCGACGCCCTTGCGAACGAAGGCCTTTGAATCGTCCTGCCCGGATTCCCGGCCCCGGCTCATGCGCTTGAACGAGTAGGCCTCGATGACGTCGGACTGCTGTTGGGCGGAGGCGCCGAGCTGCCAGTGGTCGTTGACGCGGCCCAGTACGCCGTGGGGGTCGAGCAGCATGTCCTCGTAGCGGAGTTCAATGGCATTGCATCGTTCGAGGCCGCCCTGCCAGGTGCGGATCCAGTCGCAGTACGCGGGCAGGAGTTCCCGGCCGAAGCGTCCGAGACGTTCCGTCAGGCTGAGACGGCGGTAGGGGCCGTGGTCGGGATGCCAGGGCGTGTTACCCACGTAGTGGCAGTAGCTGACCGCCACGTCCCGCAGGTCCCGGTGCAGGACGATCGGGCGGATGCCGGCGCGGCAGAGCACGTCGATGTTCCGTTCCGATCCGTGCACGTGCATCTTGATCACGGTGAGCATCCCGTCGACGCGATCCGGAAAGTCGGAGGGGAGGTCGAAGTCGTGGCTTCCTCCCGTCCGGTACTCGTGTCCGGTGGCATCGGGAAGGATCCAGGGACGATGGGGAGCCAGGGCTTCGACCATCTGTTCCAGCCAGGTCGTGCCGCTCTTGGGGAGACCGGCGATGAAGAGGACCGGCTGGCGGACCGATTGCCCCTCCGCGGCGAAGGCGGCGCGGCAGGCGCGTTCGAGTCGCCAACTCCGAAGGTAGGTGCCGACCCGGCGGGCCGGGCGGCTGATCCGGGGCGGCAGCGCGTAGGCGACTCGTCGGGCAATGGAACTGCGGATCATCATTGCACGATGAGCATACCGGGAACTTCGGTGAACCGCCGGTCGGATTCCGTCACCGTGCGACGGTTCCGCGGTACAGCGCTTCGTACTGTCGTGCGATGCCGTCGGGATCCAGCCACTTCCGCACGTAGACGGCGCCCGACTCGCCGATCCGGGGAAGCGCATCCCGTTCCTGCAGCAGTCTCTGGATGCCGTCGGCGAAGGCGTCGGGGGACCGATCCACGATCGACATGCCGGCTTCCTCGAGTTCACGCCAGATGTCGGTTCCGCGTGTGGTGAGCACCGGTGTTCCGCAGAGCATCGCTTCGGGATAGACCAGGCCGAAGTTCTCCTGCTGGGTCGGCAGAGCGAAGAGATCGGCCATTTCGTAGAGCGACAGTTTCAGGTCGCCGACCACCATGCCCAGGAACTCGACGCGATCGGTGACCCCCTGCTGCGAAGCACGGTTCTGCATGGCGGAGAGGTAGGCGTCGTCGCCGGTGCCGGCGATCAGCAGTCGAACATCGACCCCTCGATCCTTGAGCCGGGTGGTGGCGTCGATCAGTGTCTCGATCGATTTCTTCTCGTGGATGCGGCTGAGGAAGAGGACGACCGGCGCGTCTCCGCCGCCGAACCGTTCCCGGGCCAGGCCGGGGCCGGGCAGTTCCTCGTAGGGGGCCATGTCCATCACCAGCGGGATCACGTCCGCGTCGCGGGGCAGCCACTTCGCCGCCTGCCGCTTCTCCTCCGTGGCGGTCGCGAGAATCGCCGCCGCGCCGTTCATCATGGACCGGATCACCGTCTGCAGGTAGATCCGCTTCTTCAGTCCGCGGACCGCCATCGACCAGTCGTCCAGCATGCCGTGGATGCTGACCACCCACGGGGTGCCCGCACTGCGGGCCAGCGCGGCGATCTGGGGATTCGATGTGCACCACAGGGCATGGATGTGCACGACGTCCGCCCGGGCCACCAGCGGTGCGGCGCGATCCAGGGAGGTGCGGTCGAGTCGCCCCAGTCGACGCAGCGGGGCCAGTTCGACGGCACACGGGGTGCCGTCGGTGTGCTCGTTCCAGTCCTCGGGCACGTCGGTCGCGTCGGCGGTGAGCCAGGTCACGTGGTGCCCCCGGCGGGCCAGCACGCTGCAGATGTCCATGGCGGCACGGACCGTCCCTCCGACGCTGAATCGGGTGGTGGGCACGTAGTGCAGGATGCGCAGTGGAGCGTCGCTCATGGTGGTCTGGCCTCCGCGTGGAACCGCAATGATACGGCAGCGGATCGTTCGACGTGCGGTCCAAAACCACCGACCCGACGCCAGAAGCGTCGGGCCGGTGACTTCGCACTTGGATCCCCGGAACATCTGGGGTCCGGGGTTCTCAGGAATCAGTCCTTAGGGGATTCCGCAGTTCCAGTTCGCAATGACCAGAAGCAGGTCCTCGACCGTGTACGGATTGTTCCAGTTGGCAATCACGAACAGCAGGTCGGCCACCTCGACCGCTCCGTTGCCGTCGAAGTCGCCCTCGCAGAGCGGGTTGCAGTCGTTGTAGGTGATGCCGAGGGAGCCGGAGGACTGCCACGTGGCGCCCGACGCGTCCTTGCCCTGGAACAGGGCCTCGACGAAGACGCTGGCGGAGAGAGACCGTACGGTCAGTCGGGCGATCAGCACGCCATCGTCCTGTTCGCACGACTGGTTCGAGAACGCGGCGGTGGCGCCCTGGGCGTCGTCGGGCGTGATGAACCACGAACCGTCGGAGGCGTCGATGGCTCCACCGTTCTGGAACGGTCCGAAATCGATGCCGATGTCCGACAGGTTGTTGTCGCTGGAGTCGAGGCGTCCGATCGTGACGAAGCTGTCGTACCTGAGGTCCGGAAAGGCGTCGAAGAGGGCCGGATTGATGGACGCCGACGTATTTCCACCGAACTGGTTCTGGTAGAAGCTCGACGTGGTCGAGACCATCTTGGTGGTGGAGGTGTCTCCCGCCACGGCATCCAGTCGACAGCCGTCGGCGAGGACGGCGTACACGTCGACGGTCCACGTCTCCTGGGCGTCGTCGACGAGATTCGTCCCCACGATGCTGAAGGCGAGGCCCTCGAAGGGATCGTTGCCGCCACCGTTGTCACCGCAGGGATCGCCGGAGCAGTCGCTGCCGTCACCCTGGTAGGTGCCGGAACAGCCGGACGGGGTCGTGATCGAGCAGGACGTTCCCACGCAGCAGGCGCCGGTCGGATCCGGAGCGCAGGGGTTGCCGGAGCAGTCGCTGCCGTCGCCCTGGTAGGTGCCGGAGCAGCCGGCCTGGGTCGTGATCGAGCAGGACGTTCCCACGCAGCAGGCGCCGGTCGGATCCGGGACGCAGGGGTCGCCGGAACAGTCGCTGCCGTCGCCCTGGTAGGTTCCCCCGCAGTCGGCCTGGGTCGTGATCGAGCAGGACGTCAGGACGCAGCAGGCGCCGGTGGGGGTGCAGGGCTGTCCGGAGCAGTCGGTTCCGTCTCCAAGGTAGGTGCCGCCGCAATCCGACTCGGTGGCAATCGAGCAGAAGGTTCCGCTGCAGCAGCCGCCGACCGGATCGCCCGAGGGCACCAGCGTCAGCTGGACGTTGCCGGAGCCGGTGGCCTGACTGTTGTAGCCGCCGATGCGAATGAGGTAGAGCGTGCCGCCGGATACGTCCGCGGTCGCGATCGATGAATAGCCGTTGCACCCGTCCGCATCGCCGTTGCAGCCGATCTGGGTCTTGTTGATGCAGTTGCCCTGATAGATGACGATGTCGGAATCGAAGTCGATGAGGCTGCAGGTGGATACGGTGATGGAGCCGGAGGCGGGGGAGGTCCAGGCGAACCACACGTCGTCGTTCATCTCGCCGAGGTACGTGTCGGTGCACTGGGTCTCGTCGTACGCATCGGAGCTGGTGGTGCCGCCGACGGTGCTGAAACTGGTGGAGCCTTCGCCGATGAAGATGGCACCGGAGCACTCGTCATTGGCCACCGTGCTGCCGCCGCCGTCGCCGCACTGGCCGTCGAGACATCCGGTGATCGAATCCCGGAAGCCGATGATGTCGCCGATGGAATCCGTCGAGAAGGTGTTCGCGCACACGATGGACGGGTTCATGGTGTTGCCGGTGCAGTTGCAGTGGTCTGCGCCCCAGTTGTGTCCGAATTCGTGGGCCGAGAGATCGGTGGTGCAGCCGAAGGAGCCGCAGCAGTCCGATTCGACCACGCTGTAGCCGTAGCTCGAGCACACGGCGCCCAGCCAGGCGATTCCGATCGTGCCGCCATTGCCGCCGCTGCCCGTGAAGAGCTGGACCAGATCCCGGCTGATGCCGCCCTGGGAGGAGTTCCAGTGCGAGCGCACCTGTTCGAGCCGATTGTCGATCGAGCCCGAGTAGGGGTCGCTGCTGGTGGTGCGCACGATGATCGTGGTGATGGAGTGGGTCAGTCCGACCTCGGACTCGTACTGCGAGTTGACGCCGTTGATCACGGCATTGATTCGGTTCTCGACGGCGGCCGTCGAGCCGTAGTCCTGGAAGTATTCGTAGTCGGCGTCGCAGGCGAGGACCGCGGTGCAGACCGAGTTGCCGCGTGCCGAACCGGTGGCGGGAGTGGTGTCCACGGTCCACTGGTCCATGAAGCCGTGTTCGAAATCGTTGGTTCCGCAAGTGCCCTTGGGTGAGATCACGGCCGCCTGGGGGTACACGGCGTAGAGGCCTTCGTCGACGTCGTCGATCCGGTCGGCGAGGGGTTCCGCCCACCAGAGTGAGTCGTCTCCGAAGCGAACCGAAAGGTAGAGGAGATCGTTCATGTACGACGCCGCCACGCTCGATCGGTCCATGCCCTCGACGAATCCGCGGTAGGTGTTGATCGGGCCGGGCTCGATGTCCACGAGCACGCCGTTGCCCCGGTCCTCGATCAGCCGGTAGTCGCTCGTCCGGTTGGAGTGGGGAGACAGGACGATCGAACGGTTCACCCCGTCGATCCGAATCTTCATGACCAGATCGCTGCCCTGGCCCGCCCGCAGGTCCGGAGTCTCGAGGTCCGACCAGCGCAGCTGCAGTCGTTCATTCACCTGTCGATTCAGATCGTCCACGCCGAATTCGATGGTGGCCAGTGATGGCCCGGCGAGAAGGATCGGGGCGGCGGCCAGAACGGGGCCGGCAAGTCGATGTCGGTTGGTTCGCTTCACGTCGTGCTCCTCCCACGAGCGGATGGTGATCATGGCATCACGGGGGTGCCATGGCGGGTGGAGGACCGTTGTCGGTGCTCCACATTATCCACGCTACGTCTCGTCGGTTCGTGGTGCAACCACACGGACTCACGTATCGGCGGATCCTGCGGTGGGATCCGGCAATCTCCCCTCACGTGGTCCTGCCGTGGGACCAGATTCAAGATGGGGGTTGGTTGGCCGGTCTGCAAGTGTTTTTTTTCGTATCGATACGACGTTCTTTCGCACCGGCCTTGAGTGAGGCATGCAGGGGATTGGTTGGTTGTGCGTGTATGCTGGTGCCATGACCAGTTCACGATTGAAGACGTATTGGATTCTCCTCGCCGCTCTTTCCGCCCTGGCCTGCACGCCGGTTTCGGCCGAAGCCTCGGAGGCCGAAGCGAGCGACATCCAGTTCGTGTCCACCGAGCACGACTTCGGTGCCATCATGGACGTGAACCGGTACGACACCGCATTTCTGTTCACCAACGCGGGAAACGCCCCGTTGGTGATCGAACAGGTCAAGGCGGGATGCGGTTGCACCACCCCGGCCCTGGCGAAGAAGGTCTTCGCTCCCGGTGAATCTTCTGAGATCGAGGTCAGTTTCAAGCCACGGGGGGGAGGTCGTCAGACCAAGCGGATCACGGTCTTCACCAACGATCCCGACGAGCCCACGATCACGCTGGCGATCAAGGCCGATATCACTCCATTCGTCACCGCCACGCCGCGAATGGTTCGCTTTCAGAATGCACGCACCGGAAGCGGCCAGCAGGCGGTCGTCCAGCTCGAAGCGGTCGATCCGGACTTTTCCATCCGACGGGCCTACGTGACCGGCCTGGCGGCGAAGCACTTCAGTGCGCAGGTGCTCCCGCGACCGGAAGGCATCACCACCGGTCCGTGGAACGTCCTGGTCAGCCTGTCTCCGCAAGCACCCTGGGGGACCCAGTACGCCACCCTGAATCTGGACGTGCTGGGGAAGCCCACTCCGGACGGCGAGCCGGTTTCGCACACGGCGAAGGTCACCGTCAACGCCAAGGTCTCGGGGACGCTGACGGCGAACGCGACCATGTTCCAGATCGGCATCGTGGAGCCGGGTGAGACATTCAGCAAGACCGTGGTCCTTCGTCATACCGATGGGCAGCCGTTCACGGTGCTGGACGCGGTGGTGCAGAAGGGGACCGTGGACGGGATGAAGGTGGATTTCATGCCCTCGCCCGCTGGGGAGGACACCTGGTTGCTGGTACTGACCGGCACCCCGGTGCGGACCGAGCAGTCCATTCGCGGTGAGGTCGACATCGCCACGGATGTCGACGGAGAGGAACGGATCTCGCTGCGGATCGGAGGCATGGCCAGAGCGGGGGCAGGTCGTCGGACTTCGCCATGATCGTCTGGTCGATGATTGCCGACGGCGGTTCCTCCTGGCCGGTGGTGGGTCGATTGCATCCGCTGGTCATCCATTTTCCGATCGCCATGATTTTGACCGCCGGAGTGATCGAACTCCTGCTGGTCATTCGCCGGGATGCCCGGTCGTCACCGGTCGCATCCTGCTGCACCTGGATCGGCACCATCGGGGCCTGCGCCGCCGCCTGGACCGGATGGAGTTTTGGTGAAGAGCATGGTTCCGGGCTCACCCTCGAACTGCACCGATGGTTCGGGGTGGCCTGTGCGGGGATTCTGATCGTGGCCGTCATCGGCTGGTCCATCGAGCGCACCAGCACGTCGGCGTGGTCCCTCCGGACCTACCGGTTGGGGCTCTGGATCGGGGCCGTGCTGGTCGTGGTCTCAAGCTTCTTCGGCGGCGAGATGGTGTGGGGAGAGGGTTTCCTGCTCGACGATCGTGATGCCACCGCGACATCCGCCGTTCCGGCATCGTCCACGAACGGTTCGGAACCCGTCGATCCGGCCGATCCGGACACCGCCCCCGGGCCGGACCTCGAGCATCAGGTGGTTCTCCTCATGCAGGAGCAGTGCGCCGCCTGCCATGGTCCCGAGAAGCAGAAGGGCAAGTTGCAACTGATCCCGCTGGCCAAGGCGTTCCCGGCCGATCGCCGGGACCGGTGGTCGATCATTCCGGGTGACCCCGAGGCCAGCACGGTGATCCAGCGGGTGACCCTGCCCCCTGACCATTACGACATCATGCCTCCCAAGGGCGATGTGCTCAACGGCGAGCAGGTGGACCTGCTCAGACGTTGGATCTCGGAGGGAGCCCCTCATGCCGGGGCAACGGCCTCCGACCCCTCGGAGGCCCGGGCCGCCGAGCCTTCGCCCGCCTCGTCACCGCAGGCCCGGATCGACATCGACCCGGCGGATCTCGAAGCGGGATTGCAGGCGATCCGCGGCCGTGGCGGTGTCATCGTCCCCCGTCACGTCGGCTCGTCGTGGTACGAACTCACGGTTTCGTTCGCCAGGCCGCTCTGGACCGACGGGGACCTTGCGCTTCTGGAGCCCTTGCGGCCGGTGCTCTGGAGTCTGGATCTCGGAAACAGTGGAGTCACCGACGCCGGGATGCCGCTGGTCGCCGACTGCAACCAGTTGCGTGAACTGAACCTCGATCGGACGCGTGTGGGCAGCAGGGGGGTCGAGTCGTGTGCGGAGTTGGTCCACCTGGAGACGCTCGATCTCCATTCGACCGCCGTGAACGATGCGGCGCTGCCGTCGATCCGGGATCTTCCGGCGCTGCAAGCGGTGTACCTCTGGGATACGGGGGTCTCGAAGCAGGCGGCCGAAGGTCTTCGAACGCATCGTCCCGGTCTGCACGTCGAATGTGGAGTGACCGCTGTCGAGTTCGAAAGTGGCTCCGACCGGGGATGATCGCCGTCGGCGATGAATCGATCCCGGCGTCCGCTCGTGCCGAGTAGAGTGTGCGCATGGCCAGCGACGGATCGAGTTCGAACGTGCGGGAGGCTGGGGGGATCTGGACCCGGGGCTACACCGGGTTGATGATTTCCCAGTTCGCGGGCGCGGTCAACGACAACCTGCTCAAGGGGGCGCTGCTGGTGCTGGTGGTGGCACCGAACCTCTGGGCCGATGTGCTCGGTCCCGCCAGCACGGGCTGGGTGAGTTTCGCCCTGACGTTCCCCTTCATCATCTTCCTCGGCTACGCCGGGCAGTTGGCCGACCGGTATTCGAAGCGGACGATGGTCGTCTGGGTGCGCGCGAGCGAGCTGCCCATCGTGCTCCTGATCGCGGCCGGATTCTGGACGGAATCCTTTGCAATGACCTTCGCGGGATTCCTGCTGCTTGCCACGCAGAGCGCCTTCTTCAATCCTGCGAAGTACGGAATGATCCGCGAGGTCACGAGTACGGGGCTGCTCAGCAAGGCCAACGGTCTGATCGTCTTGTGCACGATGGTCGCGATCATCGGCGGTACGGCCGCCAGCGGCTTTCTCGTCGACGGGGGACAGGGCGGGGTCATCATCGGATTCACCCTGGTTCCGGTCGCGGTGATCGGCCTGCTCGGGGCCTGGTTGATCCCCCCGCTGGAACCGGTGGACCGTTCCCGGCGTTGGGAGTGGAATCCTCTGGCCCGCTACTGGTCCGATCTCTCGGCCATGCGTGGAGGACCCCTGTTTCCGGCGGTGCTGGCCTGGTCCTTCTTCTACTTCATCTCGATCATGATCATCACCGTCATCCCGGAGCTGCAGAAGCCGATGGGGGGGACCACGGGCGATACCTCGATCCTGCTGGGGACCGCGACGTTGGGAATCGGCGTGGGCTGTGCGGTGGCGGGCATGTGCTCACGGGGCCGCATTCGCGTCGGCATGGTCCCGTCGGGGACCGCGGGTCTGTTCATCAGCTGGCTTCTGCTGGGACTGCTTCCCCTGGACTTCACGACGACGATGATTCTGCTGCTGGTCGGCGGCATCTCCGCCGGCTTCTTCATCGTTCCGCTGCAGGCGATGCAGCAGCGACTGGCTCCGCCGGCGCAGCGGGCGCGGTACATCGCATCCGCGAATGCACTGTGCTATGTCCTGATGTCGCTGGCGGCTCTGGTCTACGTCGGACTCATTCACCTCGGGGTGATGCCCCAGCAGATCTTCCTCGTCTGCAGCGGATGCACGCTGCTGATCCTGGTGGCCCTGCTGATCCGACCGTCCGCACTGCGATTCAACGAGTCGGACTACGCCTGAAAAAAGGCCTGGCCCGGAACGACCGGGCCAGGCATGCAGGAGAGAATGAAGATGCGTTGGACGGGAGGATGCGACTCCCGCTTGGTTTCAGTTGGTGGCGGGTTGGTGCCGCCTCACCATGTATCTGCGTGAGCAGCCGATTCCTAGCACCCGGACCGGGATTTTTTTCAACGCCACCGATTTCAGCCCCAGCGGTGGTGTAAATGAGGATTTCGGGCGACTCGACTCTGGTGGTACGGGGGGACAGGCCAGCGTGAATGCAGGCCGGTGGGGTTCTTGACACCCGGGGGCGGAGGCATAACATGAGACCCTTTCTCAATTAGGCCCTTCCCCAAATCCGGAGCCCTTCTGCATGCGACTTCCAACTTTGACCGGCATTCTTCTGACTGCACTGCTTTCCGCCGTGGCGGGAGCGGGCGAGGCAACCAAACTTCAGGTCGTCACCACAACGGGAATGGTCAAGGACCTGGTGCAGCAGGTCGGTGGTGATCGCATCACCGTGAACGCCATCATGAGCGAGGGCGTCGACCCCCATCTCTACCAGCCCACGGCCACCGACGTGCGCAAGGTGCTCGCGGCGGATCTGGTCTTCGCCAGCGGTTTGAATCTCGAGGGTCGGATGAACGAGGTCTTCGAGCGATCCGATGCAATGGGCAAGAAGGTGGTCTTCGTCACCGACGGAGTGAACGAGGAGCTCTTCATCGAATCCGCCGACTATCCCGGACAGCCCGACCCGCACGTCTGGCACGACGTCACCCAGTGGGCCACCGGCATCCCGGTCGTGGTCGAAGCGTTGACCAAGGCGGATCCCGAAGGTGCGCCCGTCTACGAGGCGAACGCCGCCCGCTACGCGGACCGCCTGAACGGTCTCAACGGCTACGTCACCTGGGTGATGAGCAGTGTTCCCCAGAAGCAGCGGGTGCTGATCACGGCCCACGATGCCTTCGGCTACTTCGGTCAGGCCTACGGGATCGAGGTTCGCGGCGTGCAGGGAATCAGCACCGAGTCCGAGGCCGGCATCAAGGACATCAACGAACTGGTCGACTTCATCGTCGAGAACGGCATCACGGCCGTCTTCATCGAGGCCAGCGTCAACGACCGGAATGTGCAGGCACTGGTCGAAGGGGCCCGCGAGCGTGGTCAGGAGGTCACGATCGGGGGTACGTTGTATTCCGACTCCATGGGTGCTCCCGGGACATGGGAGGGCACCTATGAGGGTATGATCGAGCACAACGTCAACCTGATGTCGACTGCTCTCGGAGGCTCCGCACCCGAGAGTGGGTACCGGGGAGCTGCGAGTCTTGACGCAGAAGGATCCTGAACAGAGCGAGCACGTGAACGAGGCGTCGGGCCTTGGCCCGGAGCATTCGAGTGGTTCGCCGCTGTCGATCCACGATCTCACTGTCGCCTACGACCGGCGTCCCGTGCTGTGGGACGTCGATCTGGACGTTCCCGCGGGCAAACTCATCACCATCGTCGGTCCCAACGGCGCGGGGAAGAGCACGCTGCTCAAGGCGGCTCTGGGTCTGATTCCCTCGACGTCCGGCCGCATCAGGGTCTTCGGCAAGCCCATGAAGCAGCAGCGTTCCGAAGTCGCCTACGTGCCGCAGCGCGAGTCGGTGGACTGGCAGTTTCCGGTGAGTGCCCTCGACGTGGTCATGATGGGGCGCTACGGAGCGGTGGGTTGGTGCCGACCGGTCGGTCGTCGACATCGTGAACAGGCGTTGGCGGCTCTGGACCGGGTCGGTCTGGGCGACATGGCGGCCCGCCAGATCAGCCAGTTGTCGGGCGGGCAGCAGCAGCGGGTGTTCCTGGCCCGGGCTCTGGCGCAGGATGCCCAGCTCTACCTCATGGATGAACCGCTGGCCAGCGTCGACGCCGCGACCGAACAGGCCATCATCGAGGTCCTTCGCACCTTGCGCACCGAAGGTCGCACGGTGGTCGTGGTGCACCACGATCTCCAGACCGTCGAGGACTACTTCGATCACGTGATTCTTCTCAACATGCGGGTGGTGGCGAGCGGTCCCGTCTCCGAGGTGTTCACCGCCGAGGCGCTGCGTCAGACCTACGGTGGCCAGCTGACCATCCTGTCGGAGGCCTCCGAACGACTGGCCCGCAGCAACGACGTCGGCCGCTCGTGATGCTCGCGGAAGTCCAGACCGACTGGTGGGATTCCTTCGTGCGGGCTCTGCTGCTCCGTGATGCGAACACGTTGTGGGTGGTGGCCGGGGTGCTTGGACTGGGAATCGCCTCGGGAGCCGTGGGTTCCTTCCTGGTGCTTCGCCGTCGCGCGCTGACCGCGGATGCGGTCAGTCATGCCACATTGCCGGGGATCGCGGTCGCATTCATGGTCATGCTCGGAGCGGGTTTCAGCGGGAAGTCGCTGCCCGGCCTGCTGCTCGGAGCGTTTCTCGCCGGACTGCTGTCCATGGTCGTCCTCGTGCTGATTCGACGGACCACCCATCTGAAGGACGACGCGGCCATCGGAATCACCCTGAGCGTCTTCTTCGGAGTGGGGATCTGTCTGCTCAGCTTCGTCCAGCAGCTTCCCACCGGCAACGCCGCCGGACTGGAGACGTTCATCTTCGGCAAGGCGGCGACGATGCTCGCCGCCGATGCGCGGATGATCGGCATCGCGTCGCTGGTCGTCGTGGTGATGGTCGTTCTGTTCTTCAAGGAACTCGGTGCGATCTGCTTCGATGAAGGTTGGGCCGCGGCACGCGGATGGCCGGTGCTGGCGCTCGATTTCCTGCTCACCGGGCTCGTCGTTCTCGTGACGGTGCTGGCCATCCAGTCGGTCGGGCTCGTGCTCGCCATTGCGTTGCTGATCATTCCGGCCTCCACGGCCCTGCTGTGGTCGCACCGGCTTCCGGTCGTCGTGCTGCTCTCGGCGCTGCTGGGCGGCTTCGGAGCCTGGTTCGGCGCGATGCTCAGCGCCAGCATTCCGCGCATGCCCACCGGGCCGGTCATCGTGCTCGCCTGCGCGGTCCTGTTCATCGCCAGCCTCGTGTTCGGTCGTCGCGGCATCGTCCAGCGGTGGCTCTCCCGGCGCTCGCTGGCGAGGCGAGTCGATCGGCAGCACCTGCTGCGGGCCTGCTGGGAGATCATGGAGCAGGACGACGTGGCGTCCGTCCCTCTCGATCGACTGATCGAGTGGCGATCCTGGTCGCGCCGCCGGGTCGGAGTGTGCCTTCGTCGCTGCACCGGTCGCGGCCTGCTCGAACTGCGGGAGGGTGGGGCGGTGCGACTCACCGAGGCCGGTCGGCTCCGCGCCGGGCGGATCGTCCGCAATCATCGGTTGTGGGAGGCATACCTCATCCGTCACGCCGACATCGCGCCGTCGCACGTCGACCGGGATGCGGACGCCATCGAGCATGTACTCGATGCCGACCTCATCAGCAGTCTCGAGGCGGTGCTCGGAGCGACGGCCGGTTCGGTGCCGCCGAGTCCCCACGTGATGGGCGGGGAGGGGCGGCCGTGAACTGGCAGCTCTACGACACCTGGCTGGTGATCACGGGCGCCCTGTGCGCCATGGCGTGTGCATTGCCCGGTGCGCAACTGGTCCTGCGTCGCCGCAGCATGATGGGGGAGGCCATCACCCATGCGGTGCTGCCCGGAGTGGTGATTGCATTCTTGATCACCTCCATCCGCGATCCGCTGGTGATGCTTCTGGGGGCCGTCGTGATCGGCGTCCTGACCACCGTGCTAGTCGATTTCGTGCAGCGATCTGGCCGTACGGAGATCGGCGCATCGATGGGCATCGTCTTCACGACGCTCTTCGCCCTTGGTCTGGTCCTGATCCGCGCCTTTGCCGACGACGTGGTGATCGATCCCCACGTGGTGATCTACGGCTCGATCGAACTGTCCTATCTCGACCAGACGAGCCTCTTCGGCTGGTCGGTTCCGCGGGGTGCGGTCGTCAACGGCGGTGCGCTCCTGATCAACGGACTGGTGTTCCTGGTGTTCCACAAGGAACTGAAGCTGACCGCGTTCGACGAATCGCTCGCTGCGGCGATGGGATTTCGGCCCCGACTGGTCCAGGGGATCCTGATGGCGATGACCGCGGCGACGGCGGTGGCTGCGTTCGAGACGGTCGGCAGCCTGCTGGTCGTGGCGATGTTCATCGTACCCGGGGCCACGGCCTGGATGATGACGGACCGCTACGGGCCCATGCTCGTGTGGACGCTGGTCCTGGCGGCCGCAACTGCATTGCTGGGGCACGTCGCGGCACTGGTGGTGCCCGGATGGTTCGGCTTCGAAGGAATGTCCACGGCCGGATCCATGGCGGTCATGTCGGGGGTGCTCTTCGCTGCCGCCTGGGCGTTCTCGCCCCGGCACGGGCTCATCGCCCGGGCCGTGGGACGGCGGCAGCTGTCGCTGCGGATCGCAAAGGAGGACGTGCTCGGGCTGCTGTACCGCCACGAGGAAGGAGCACGCAGCGGCGACAGGCCGTTGACGGCGGGCGATCTCCGCGAGGCGTTGTCCGTGTCGCGAAGCATCGCCGTGGCCGCCCTGCGTGGGGTGCGTTCGGCCGGGCAGGTGACGATCGAATCCAACCGGTTGCAGCTCACCGAACAGGGGCGGGTGGCCGCCCGCTCGCTGGTGCGGACCCACCGGCTCTGGGAACGCTTCCTGTGGGAGCGTCTGGGGCTTCGTCCCGATCACATCCACGGTACGGCGGATCGACTGGAGCACTTCACGTCGCCGGCGATGATCGAGGAGCTCTCCGCGCACGACGAGGGCGAGGATCCGCACGGTCGACCGATTCCGCCCGCGGAGGACTGAGCATGGCTGCGACGTTGCAAATCCAGACGGACGGCAAGGGCCTCTACGAGATCACCGATCGGGTGCACGAGGTGATCGCATCCATGGAGGTGGACGACGGAGTATGCGTGGTGTTCGTGCAGCACACCTCGGCGTCGCTGACGATCCAGGAGAACGCGGATCCGTCGGCCCGACGGGATCTGGAGGGCTGGATGGAACGAAGTGTGCCGGAGGGGCAGCCCGAGTTCACGCACACCATGGAGGGGGCGGACGACATGCCTTCGCACATCCGATCCATGCTGACCGACGTGTCGCTTTCCATTCCGATCGTTGATGGTCGGCTGACCCTCGGGACGTGGCAGGGGATCTACCTGTTCGAGCACCGGGCCGAATCCCACCGGCGTCGGGTCGTGGTGCAGGCCCTCGGAGCCTGAGGCTCAGTCGCTCTTCCACTTGATGTTGCAGCCGAGGCTGGGGACCTGGTCGGCGGGGATCGCTCCCCCGGAGATCAGCGCGTCCATCGCGGCCCGAAGGTCGGCGCCGGTCACCAACGCATCGGTGCCGGGCCGGCTGTCGTCGAGCTGGCCACGGTAGACCAGCAACCCTTCCGCGTCGTAGAGGAAGAAGTCCGGCGTGCACGCCGCGTCGAAGGCCCGGGCCACCGCCTGTGTCTCGTCGTACAGGTAAGGGAATGCGTAGCCGCGGTGCTCGGCCTCCTCGGCCATCTTGTCCGGGGCATCGTCGGGATAGTTGGCGACGTCGTTGGAGGAGATCGCCACGATTCCGAGGCCGGAGTCGGCGTAGTCGCGACCGAGGGTGGCAAGGTGGTCGGCCACGTGGATGACGAAGGGGCAGTGGTTGCAGAGGAACATGACCAGCAGGCCGTGTTCGCCGATGGCATCATCACGGGTCACCGTCCCCCCGCGGGGGTCGGGAAGGGTGAAATCGGGGCAGGTGGTTCCCAGCGGGGACATCGTCGACGGGGTGCGGGCCATGATCGGACCTCCAAGTGCTGGTCGCATTCTAGAACTTGCTCCGGGGGGGTGGTAGGATGCCCGGCCTCATCCGACCCTCACTCATCCGGAGCACCTTCCCCATGAAGATTCACGAATACCAGGCCCGCGAACTGCTTGCCGAGGCGGGGATTCCGGTTCCCTCCGGCTGCATGTGCACCACCGTGGAGACCGCCGTCGAGGCCGCCGAGTCGATTCTGGCCTCCGGGGGAACGATGATCGTGGTCAAGGCCCAGGTGCACGCCGGGGGTCGAGGCAAGGCCGGATTCGTGAAGGTGGTCGAGTCGGTGGATGCGGTTCGCGAGGCGGCGGAGTTCATGCTGTCCAACCGGATGGTGTCCAATCAGACGGGCCCCGAGGGTCTGGAGGTCAAGCGTCTGCTCGTGGCCGAAGCGGTGGACATCGAACGGGAACTCTACCTCGCCATCACCACGGACCGTGGAAACGAGACCAATACGATCATCGCCTCCGCCGAAGGTGGGGTGGAGATCGAGGCGGTCGCGGAATCGAACCCCGATGCCATCCTCAAACTGCCGACGGATCCGCTGGACGGACTCGATCGAAACCAGGCGGCGGAACTGGCCGGGCGACTGGGCTTCGAAGGCGACCAGGCGACGCAGGCCGTGGACATCATGATCCGCCTGTCCGAACTCTTCGTCGAAAAGGACGCGTCGCTGGCGGAGATCAATCCGCTCATCGTCACCCCCGAGGGGCAGGTCATGGCCATCGACGCTAAGTTCGATTTCGATGACAACGCGCTCTTCCGGCAGCAGGCGATCTCCGATCTGTTCGATCCCACCGAGGAGAATGCCGACGAGCTGCACGCCAAGGGGTTCGGTCTGAGCTTCGTGGCCCTCGACGGCAACATCGGCTGCCTCGTCAACGGGGCCGGACTGGCCATGAGCACCATGGACATCATCAAGCTCGAAGGCGGCGAGCCGGCCAACTTCCTCGACGTCGGCGGAGACGCCTCGCTCGAGGCGATCACCGAGGCCTTCCGCATCATCCTCTCCGAGGACAAGGTGACCGGCGTGCTGGTCAACATCTTCGGAGGCATCATGCAGTGCGACCGCATTGCCCAGGCGATCGTGGCCGCGGCCAAGGAGATCGGTTTCACCGTTCCGCTCGTGGTCCGTCTGGAAGGCACCAACGTGGAAGCGGCCCGGGCGATCCTCGAGCAGGCCACGACCGAACTGCCGACCATGGAGACCGCCAACGATCTGGCCGACGCGGCCCGCAAGGTCACGGCCGCGGCGGGTGTCACGGTCGGCTGATCGGTGCTGGTCCTGCTGGATATCGACGGAACGCTGCTCGCCAGTGAAGGAACCGGTGCCCGGGGCATCGTGCAGGCGGGAGTCGAACTCTTCGGCGATTCCTTCTCCCTCCGGGACATCCCCCTGGGGGGACGGCTGGATCCCCTGATCTTCGGCGAGGCCATGGAGGCCATCGGTCGCACGGACCATCGGGAGCATCACGACGCATTCCGGAAGCGGTACCTCGAAGTCTTCGCCGAACTGATCGCGGCTGGCCACGACATGCGGATCCTGCCCGGCGTCTCCGAACTCCTCGAGCGGATGCACGCCCGCCCGGACATCACCATGGCCCTGGTGACCGGAAACTACCGGGAATCCGCTCATATGAAACTCGCCGCGGCGGGCATCGACCCCGATCTGTTCGTCGGAGGCGCATTCGGCGACGAGGGGAACGTCCGGGATGATCTCCCGCCGCTGGCCATCGAGCGGTTCCGTGCCGCCATGGGACGTGCCCCGCGCGACGTCGTGTTGCTCGGGGACACCGAGCACGACGTCACCAGCGGTCGGGCCGCCGGTTGTCGGGTCCTGGCCGTCTGCACGGGCAGCCATGCCCCGGAGCGGCTGCACGCCTCGGAGCCGGAACTGGTGCTGGACGATCTTTCGGATGTCGACCGCGTGCTGGCGTGGATTCTGGGGGACGACTCATGAATCCGCAGCCGGGACCGCTGGGGGCCGACCGCCGCATCGCCTCGCTCGATGTCCTGCGCGGCCTGGCGATGCTGGGCATCCTCGTACTCAACATCCAGGCCTTCGCGATGCCGTTCTCGGCCTACGGCAATCCACTCGGGTACGGGACGGTCGAAGGCGCCGACTACTGGGTGTTCACGCTTTCGATGGTGCTCGCGGACATGAAGTTCATGGCCATCTTCTCCATGCTCTTCGGAGCCGGCATGGTGCTCTTCGTCGAGCGTCTGCTGGAGACGGGACGGCCGGCGTACGCCGTGCACTACCGGCGGATGGCCTGGCTGATCGTGATCGGGCTGCTGCATGCCTACCTGTTGTGGTACGGCGACATCCTCGTGGGCTACGCCCTGTGCGGCATGATCGTGGTCTGGTGCCGCCGGCTGCCGCCGTGGCTGCTGCTCACCTCCGGCCTTGCCATGCTGCTGCTGGGATCGATGCTGTATCTCGGTCTGGGCGGTTCGATGGTCAAGTTCGCCCCGGAGGAAATGGCCCGCATGGCGTTTGACTCGCCCTCGTTCCAGAAGGAGATCCAGGCCGAACTGAACGCCTACACCGGCGGCTGGTTCGGCCAGATGGGCCACCGTGCATTCTCCTCGCTCGTCATGCAGACGTTCGCCTTCGCCTTCTTCGTGTTGTGGCGGGCCGGCGGCCTAATGCTCGTGGGGATGGCGCTCTACAAGTGGGGGGTCTTCTC
>TARA_B100001121_G_scaffold189129_1_pt1 | contig 22479 bp, 5 predicted proteins | sample TARA_B100001121 | Tara Oceans TARA_B100001121 (sample SAMEA2622817) | marine metagenome | biome: marine biome (ENVO:00000447); feature: surface water layer (ENVO:00002042); material: "saline water (ENVO:00002010), including plankton (ENVO:xxxxxxxx)" | depth 5 m
ATCAATCGAGATGGGGAATCTGTAGAGGCCCCAATCATTGTTGGTGACACCATCACTATGCGCGCGCGAGGACAGGATACGGAAACACCTGCTGAAGGTCTGATGTATTCCTGGTCCCGCATCACCGCTGATGGTGAGCGCATGGACATGGAAACCTGTCTGGAATCGATCTGCACAGTCGTGACTGATGCGTCATGGATCGGCCAGCGTGCAGTCACTGCAACCGTTACGGACGCCAACATGGCATCGACATCCGATACCATGGTCGTATCCGTTTGGAACTCCTATTCGACTGAGATGAATGTCACAGGAGCAACCGTTGGTTACTCATTGGTTTACAGTCCACTGGTTGCATTCGATGTCAGTGCCGCTGATGGGGAAACTTACACCCAGCAGCAACTGGGTAGCAATGCCGGTGCATTCGACAGTGTCGTATCCTTTGACATGACCGTTACAAACGTGTTCAACCCAACCGACATTGGTGCGGAAACCATGACCATCGATTTCGATGGGGACGCCTCGACCAACTGGGGACTGTGGTACCTACGAACCGCTGACTCTCAGTGGACCAGTGTCAACCACGTGACCCAATCTGCGGGTAACAATGGTGGAGTCACATTGACCTTCAACCACGATGGTGGCCTCGAGGGTAACCTAAACGGCGGTACATACGCAATCTTCGATGTTGCAACCGCGGGTGCTGAGCCACCTGCAACCGGTGTCAACGGATTGACTGCAACATTGCAGCCTGGAGCTCAGGTCGTCTTTGATTGGGGCTATGTCGATGACAGCCTATTGGGTAGTGCAGACACAGTCAATCTGTACCACTGCTCTGGTGACGGTTGTGATCCAATGGCGGGTACAGCCATGCCTGCAATGAACCCAACCACCACCTCTTGGACGCTGGTTGGAACCGATGGTGAAAGTTACACCATCCATGTGCAGACTGAGAACGGCAATACCGACGAAACCTCGGGTGCTGCGCTCACCGGTGGCGGCATGGCCATCACCGTGACTGCAGACGGCAGTGTATCCCCTGCTCCATCGATCGACGCTGATGTCCCATCGTCTGAGGGTGATTCACTCACCTTCACATGGACAGCCACCGAAACGGGTGACGTGGCATCGTGGATGGTTTGCTGGGCAGCCAGCCAATCTGTAGTGCAGGACTCCTTCGACAGTGTCGTTGGTGACGGCGCATGTGCAGAGACCACAGACACCACCACCTCGCTCACCGTAACTGAGCAAGACATGTGCGGCGGCTCATGCAGTTCGAACATGTTCTTCGCAGTTGGAGCCAAGGACACCACAGGCAACGTCTACTCGCCTGACGGTGACAGCCACTTGATGACCGCAGACTACAGCTCTGGTGTTGTAGACCCTGGTGTAATCGATGGCGGAAGTGATCCTGCAGGTGAGGATGAAGGCATGCCTTCGACAGCCATTGCTGCAATCATCGTACTGGTGGTTGTTGCAGTTATCGGTGGCGCGTTCATTTTGACACGCGGCGCTGAAGGCGACGGCGACGACAAAGAGTGGGACTACTGATCTCACAGTCGGAAGAACAAGACCCATCTTGAGATGGTGACTCGGGTCGGGCCCCCTACGGGGGCCCGGCCCCTTTTTTCGTTTCACAACCGGACTTAGGTTTTCATGAAATTCCTTGCAGTCATGTGTTTTCATGGGATTATTTCGTGATGAAAGTGGCTTTTACAACCATAATTAATGAAATATAAAACGTCAATAAGGTAACAAAAATAATTGTTACAAATTGTTTGTACTACTGTTTTTTTGACATTTTTCAGCGGGGAAAATTTCCTCGCAGTTTGCCGAACAGAAAGGGTAAATCAAAGCGTTTGCACCCATACGGTTATATCTACGTCAGAGCGTGGCAGGACTGTTCATAGGACACTCTGGGGTATGTGAATGATGACAAATGGAAACAAGAAGGTGTTGGGCGGCAGTTGGCTGTTGCTCACGCTATTGATGATTGGAATGAGTTGGGCCCAAGCGGTTCCACCAGCTGGAGATGCTGTATCGGACAATATTGTCGATGAAGCAGAAGCTAGCGAAGAGGTGGATCTGTTTGCTCTCGACGTGGAGGAATATGCAACGGTTGACGATATCGGATATGGCTACCCAGCCGAAGACGAGCTCGTTGGAAGCCGAACTGCGAACTCCAAGACGTATGTGACGGAAGAAGGGAAGGTTGCGATTGTAACCACAGACCCAATCCATTACCTTGACGATGAAGGTGCATGGAGAGCGGTCGACCTCAACATTGAGTCCGAAGGAAATGGTTGGTCTGTAACTGAAAACACATTCCACACTTACTTTGAAGACAATGTTGACAACGGTGTGGTAATCGAAGTTGATCAAAACATCGACGCCATCCGAATGGGTATGAACCCTGTCGTCGTACAAATGGACAAAGACATGGCACAGCCAATGATGTACCACCTCGATGAAACCGAGGAGCCCGTACAGACATCTGGTAACGTGTTGCGCTACCCACTAGGCCAAGGCATCGCTCTGGACTACACGGTCACTGCAACTCAGGTCAAGCAGAACTTGGTTCTGCGCGATCAGCCTTTCTTTGGTCAGGAGTTTGACGGATGGTTCGGCCTGCAGGAAGAAATGCTTCTGCCTCATGGCTACGCTGTGTTCAACGGTGCAAGTCCTCTGCAAGAGGGCGAGGTACTGAAGACCAACGAATCGTTTGAAATTCGAAACATCGAGACCGGTGAACTCTATGTCAGTGTTCCAGCACCTCTCGTTTACGATTCAAGTCCAGAAGCGCTTCCAGCAATTGGCCAGTACTTCATCGTACAGGTTGGTTCTCACGTTCACTTGACCACTGCGATTGATTCGGAGTGGCTCATGGACGAGAACCGCTCGTACCCAGTAATGATTGACCCGACCATTGATGTGACGGCTGCAACTACTTACTACACTTACAAGTACTCGATCAACTATGGTTGGAGACAATTCAACTATGAGCGTGCTTACTCAACATCCGCCATTACCTACACCTGCAAGGGTCAAGGTAGCTCAGCGAACACCTGTACGAGTTCATCTCGATACTCCGGCTACGTTCGAACCGCGGTTCACCGATTCAACTTGGCCAACACCATGCCAAGTGGTGCAACGGTCACCGGTGTTGATTTCGAGAACCATGTCGGTCGATATCGAACCGGTTCGCGAAGCTTCGAAGTGGCGGTCATGAAGAGCGGTTCCTCACAGAGCAGTACGATGATTGACCCAGCGAGTTACACATACAGTTCCGGTCTGTACATCCACCGGTACGCTGTGAACTCCGCTGCATCGTCTTCAGTGACGACGCTCAGTGATCCTGGATACTACTACGGCTACAACGCCGGTAGCTTCCGCTCGATCACCATGAATTCAAATGGTGAAGCGGATGTTCAAGACGCAGTTGATGGCAATGGTGCAGGTACCAGCGGACACATCCTTGGATTGTCAGTACGCAACTCAGGTAACGCGCCAATGTGGTATTGGTGTACTCAGAACACCTACACCTTCTACGGTTGCCAGAGCAGTGCATCTTACAAGCCACATCTCGAAATCTCCTACACAGGTGGTTCGGATACTACGGCTCCTATCGCTGAGCACACTGCTTTCAATGGTAAGACTACTTACCTTGACGGTGCACGAACACTCTACATGAGCGCAACTGACGCCAGTGGCGTCAACACCACGGCTGCAGGAAAACCCCACCTGTACTACCGTGTTGATGGAGGCTCATGGACCGGTGTCGGTGCAACGACAATCGGAACCTGTGTTGCAGGCGGTGCTGCTTGCAACTTCAAGGCTACAATCCCCGCTCAAGCGGCTCCTGCTACAGGCACGAAAGAAGTCGAGTACTACTGGGCTTACCGTGACGCGCCTGCCCCACCCAACGGTGGTGTCTCGGGTACAACTGGTACCACCCCAGCTGGTGGAACAGGTATCCCAAGCAACATGCAGACGCATCCAAGTTCACCATACAGCTACGAGATTGAGCATGTCGACAATGCAGCCGACGGCGATAACAAGTGGCAACTTCGAGCTAGTGGATGGAACTCCTACTCGTACTACAGCGCACAGCGCTACTACGATTGGCAGATGACCTACTACGAGCCAAGTCGTGAGTACCACATGGAATACGACACCTCAAACTGTGGCACAGGCTCATTGTCGTGCTTCAACTCAGGTGCAGTATTGGATCTGCGATACTACCCGGGCACAACACGTGTGTGCACATCGACCAACTGTCAGACAAACATGGACAAGGTCACCGTACCAGGGCTTTCGATGAATGCTCGGAACGGCCCCGGTTCTGACGTAATCTGGTATCACGATGGCACCTCATGGGGTGTCATGGGCTACGAGGTCTCCAGCGGTAACGGTATCGAGCAGCCACAAACTGCAGGTACCTCGTACACCTCACTAAACTACGGTAGTACCGATGATGGATACGTAAAGGTCCCCATCCCCGGTGACATCACAGGTTACTTTGGTGCGTTCTCCTGGAACTCTACCTACAACCTGAACAGTGCAAACCGTAACATGTTCTGCGTAAACACGAACAACAACCCAATTATGTTCGTGCGCTCGACCTACTCAGGTTCAAGCTACAGCAACCCATGTTACAGTACGTACTACTACTACCGCTACAACTACGCATGGAACGGCTGGTCCAACCCAGGATATGACGGCAAGGTCAACAACGGTTGGGAAGTCAACTCCAAGGTCAGTTCAATCAAGCCTGCACCGGACACATTCCCACCGGAGTTTGCCCACCCAGGTCTAATGGACACCTACGTGGAAGATGATCGGACGCTATCAATGAAGATCAGTGACGCTGGTGACCCACCTGTGGGGCTGAACACCAACGCAACCGATCAGGGCGATGGCCTGGTTGCACCTTCGATGAAGTACCGTGTGTATGACGCAGAGGCAGGTTCCTGGTCCAGTTGGACCGAGCGCTCCATGTCTCCAGATGCTGCCCCCAGCGCCTGTGAAAATGTCGCTTGTACGTGGACCACTACAATCCCCGGCACTGACCGAGGCAACACAGTGGAATACACCCTACATGCAGTTGACAACAACGGCAACTGGAACAACACAACTGCAGTGTCTTACGACATTGGCGAGCCAACCAAGGTCTTCGTCATCGAGTGGCACGACATGACCGCTGGATTCAACTCCGGTTACAATGTCAACTATCAGGTCCGTCTGTATGACGTTACAAACGAGATTGAATTCGAGTATGACACCAGCAGCAACGCGTACTACGACTATCAGTACATTGGATTCCAGAACCCGGCAGCAAATGCTGGTGAACTCCTACGCGGGCGCGGAGCAGGATTCATTGGTGGACAAAATCCGTTCTCCAACAACTACCGAATCGCGACCGATGGTAGTGCATACGGATACGAGACCTACAACGCTGGCATGACTGAATTGTTCAACTTTAACGAAGAATTCACTGGCAGCAACAACGGTTACCCGTACACGTACTACTGTACTCGTTACTTCACCAGCTACCGAGGCGACTGCAGCACGGTCATCGACCTGCCAAATGACTTCGAATTCGAGTACTTCGGCAGCACCTTCAACGGAACACAGGGTCACAAGATCCACGCAATCCGCCACGGTGCAATGCAGTTCAGCACCTCCAGTTCGACCAACAGTGCACAGATGATGTCCTCGAGTTGGGGAACAACCATGCCTGGCTTGCCAAGCAGTTCCTCATACGCAGCGAACGTTGACTTGGCACCATGGTGGGGTTACTATGCAGCATACTACTGCTACTACAACTCCGGTTCAGAGTGCAGTATCCGCTCGAAGATGATTCCATTCGACGGCTCAGGTATGGACGTTACTGCGGACATCACCACGCCAACGACTTGGGATATCGAGCAGAGCCCGATTCGAGTCAACCCATCCAATGGTGACTACTTGCAGGTCTCAGCCGACTTGACCATCATGCCCGGCGTAGAAGTGCAAATCGCTGAAGGCAAGGGTATGGCATTTACAGGTGCTTGCAACAGTTTGTCAGTTAACGGCAACTCGTCTCACCCAGTCAAGATCACTAACTTGGGTACGAACAACGCCAAGGGTCTGGCATTCACCAATGGTGGCTGCAGTACAGCAGGTACCGATGATCGCCACACCTTCACAAACACCGACTTTGAGAACATGGACATCGCCATCAGTGCAGGTAGCCGCCACGGCAACGCACCTCACTACAATGGCAACGTAGGTAACTTCACATTCAGTGACGTAACCTTCACCAACGTCTCAACTGCAATCAAGCACGGTAGTGGACAAGGTACTGGATTCGATCTATCGGGTGTCAGCATCACAAACAGCGCTGATTCCTGTATCGAACTACCCGACGACTCAAGTTTGACTTGGGTTGGTGGTTCAGCTACTGATTGTAACACCCACGCCTACGCAGGTCAGGGTGCGGTCATGACCGGTGACGGTTCAACCGTTTGGATTGAGAACGTCACCATGACCGACGCAGCAGTCAACGGTATCGTCGGTGAGGCAGACAGTCTCTCACTGTCCAACGTGACCATCGACGCCAGCAGTGGCTTCTCGTCACAGCAGACAGGAACCGGTGTTGCACAAACCAGTACCGCTACCAGTGGAACTGAAGGCTACTTCTACAACGTAGACATTAGCAATTACAACACCGCAATGACCACCCATGCAACGGATAGCCTACACATGGAAGATGTCAGCAGTTCTGGTGACTCCAACGGATACAGTATCACCCCCGCAGGTGCAAGCAGCCCTGCCATTGGTGACACAGGTTGGACCATGGACACTGTCAGTGCTGATGGTGGACTCACCATGGCACGCACTCAGCCAGGTACAATGGATAACATCGATCTTGGTGGTGCTCTACAAATGTCAGGCACAGCTCCTACCACAGACATGGTCTCAGGTAACACACTCAGTGTTGCTGGACTCACAGTCAATGGTTGTGGCTGGAATGTCAACTTTGCAGACATCGACATGGGTGACGGTTCAAGCGATGCTTGGGTCAGTGCAAACTGTGCGTCCTCAGCAAGCAGCAACGTGATTACCATCTCCGATGGTACAATCGCTGGTGACAGCACGAACAACAACTTCGTGTACGCACGTAACAGTGTATTGACCGTTGCAATGATGACCGTAACCGGCCAGACAAACTGGGGCAATTACCTCGCAAGTGCTGGTACCAACGGTGACATCCGCTTGATTGACATCAACTTCCGAGGCAACGACTGTCTCGACTCCACCAACTCCGCAGACACCGCTGTCTGTTGGGTTGAGGCTGCCTCCAGCAGTTCGAAGATTTACTTCGGCGGTGTTGGAACTGTCTCTGTTTACCGATCCGGTAACAGTGGTAACGCCTTCCAGGCCAACCACAACGTCGCTGCTTCGGTACACGACAGTTCAGGAACAGAATTGTTCACTGTCGGAACTAGCAAGACAGATGCCTCAGGTGCAGCAAGTGTTTGGCTCATCACTGATTTGTATGAGCGTGACAACAGTGGAACGACCAGTTCGTCTGCTTCCTACACTGACCACACTCTCCGCGCAGCCGGTGGTGCAGGTCAGAACGTAACCACGCCTCTGGACCCATGGTATACTTCGGGACACAACGCTGATTTCCCATCCAGTGACCTACCTCTAGAGGTTGGCGAGCACGTTTACCTCAAGCTTGAGGCATTCCCAATGGACTTTGGTGGCGCAACGAAGGATTGTTCTTTCTTCGCCAACAACGACTCTGCCTCGATGGTGGATGGATACCACACCTACACCCGTCAAATTATCACCTTGTCTGCTGACATGGTTCTTGACGGATGCAGTGTACACCTACAGGGTACTTCGCTACGTGTTAACCGCACAGCAGCAAGCAACCCAACCATCACTTTGCTCAATGGTGCAGAGTTGCTCGTCAGTGAGCACGATGGTGACTTTGGTGCAATCCGTGCCCAGTCCAGTGCTTACCCATGGACCATGGATCTAGCAGATGGTGGCCAGTTCACCATCGATGCCGGTTCCATCCGTGACATGAGCGGTGGACTCACCGTCAGCGACGGTGGTACATTGGAGATGCGCAACGGTTCGACTGCGTTCGGCAGTCCAAACGCTGCTGCTAACACGGCGACCATTGACGTAGATGGCGGTACATACATCGTCAACAACGCAGTGGTTCAGAACGCCAACTCCGGTATCGGTGTCCGCCTACATGACACTGCAGCCAGCAGCGTATCGAACATCCTGGTGAAGAACTCGGCTGTCGGTATCTCTGTTGTCGATGCAGCACCGACCATCGATGGATTCACACTAACTGACAACACAGTTGGTATGGAAGTTGACGGTGGCATGAGCCTCCCCACCATCTACCGCTCAGAAATTCTGAGTGGAGAAGGTCGCGGTTGGCAAACCCACGCGATTGACATCACATCGTTTGCTAAGAACAACCAGTATGTACAAATCGGAGCGAACTTCGTTTACGCTGGTGGTAACGCTGACCCACGATATGGATCGTACTACGGTAAATATTTCATGGTCACAGACCGATACCGCATCGCAGTCGATGATGGAAACGGTTTGCAGAACGTCACCGATTCCAGTAAGACGGGTTACTACCCATGGGGCAACAACGACCCCGCTGTCACTGCAGGAACTCACTCCTACAGTGGCGGTGAAGGTGGTGCACCTGTTTGGGATTGCAACCTGTACGGTTACCGATACAACATAGGTGGTTCGTACCAGTATGCGTACTACTACTACTTCATCGCCTACGGCGGTGGAGCGTACACCAGTGCGGGTAGCTACAACATGGAGCCCAATGAATTCGGATTCCGTATGGAGTCAGTTGATGGTCTCACACAGAATACCAACTACTACCCATACCACTTCTGGGCAAGTTACTGGCCGAGCTTCTACTACTCGGGAACCTACACACCTCCAGAAGGATTCAACGGAATGTGGGGCAGCTACAACGTCTGCAAGTCATACGCTTACAGTGTTGCAACTCCAAACCCAGCGGGTTGGAGAATTGCTTACCCAATCGTTGACACCAGTTCGAGCAACATCGACCAAGTAGTGGTCTACATTGACATGCTACACTACGGTGCTGATTACTACCAAGACCGCATCGACTTCTCCGTTCGTGCAGCGAACAGTGTCACTGACCTGATGAACAAGGACTACAGCCGTGACTTCGGTACTGCAGACATCAGTGATGGTACCATCAACGGTGCTGATACCGGTATTGATATCGGCGGCGATCGTGCTGCTGGTGCGTTGAGTGATATCACCATCAATTCTCCTACCAGTGAAGGCATCCTTGTCTCAGGCACTACGGGTGCAACCATGGATTCCATCACAGTCAACGATGGTCGCTATGGTGTCCGAATGGGCAGCAATGCTGGTGGCAAGTTGGCTCTAACCAATGTAGATCTAGACAACCAGTCAATGGACGGTATTGTTCTATCGAAGACCATGAGCCTCGATCTCAGCGGTACCATCGCAAACGCAGGTTACTGCGGTGTGAAGGTCCTCAGCTCGAGTACGGATGACTGGTCATTCGAAGGTCTAAACCTGAACAACAACGGCGTGGGTGTGACTCACGATGGTTCGGGTACTGTATTCATGGAAGATACGACCATGTCTGGAAACACACAGGATGTGACCATGAGTGGTACGGCTACCATGGAATATCTTGAGGGTGACATCGATGAAACCAAGGTCAGCATTAGCGGCGCCGCGGAATTCACACGACAGCGCTCACTTGATATCTCAGTCTCCGCTGATTCAACAGCTGTTGATGGTGCACGAGTCAAGGTATTGGATGCGAACTCAGCTGTTGTGGACAGTGGCACCACTGACTCCAGTGGTGGCGTCGATGGCTTGAAGTTCGTGGCCTGGACCAAGGATGCATCAGGTACAACGACTGCGAACCTCGCAGGTTACCAGTTGGTTACCCTAGCACAAATTGAATACACCAATGGTGTCTCCATGGATATTCGATATGCAATGGACACCATCACTTTGGCAGATCAGTCTGGGAACACTGCTTCGTCAACATTGACAGCATCAATTACTGACCGTGTATGTTACTCATACACATCATGGGACGTAATGGGTCGATGTACTGGACTCAACTACCGAAGTCAGCGTACAGTTGATGGCGTTGTGGAACACGGTTACTACATCGATAACAGTGACATGTCTAACAAGGTCATTCAGATGGATTCACCATACAACTACGCCGATATCGGCACTGGGAAGATGAGCTTCAACAACTCGATTATCTTCACAACTGGAACCGTAAACGACGAGACTCGAATTCAAGTCACTTACCCATACCAGGGTAAGATTTGGATGCACAACACGACCATTATTGCAATGGGCGATGATGAGCAAAGTAGCTTCCGTGTCGGTTACTCTGGAACGTACAGCTACGGGCAGTATGATATCGATGATAGCAAGTTTTTGGGTCTGAAGAACATCGGAACAGGTAGTGGTTACTACCTACAGAACGGTGACTTGTCTGTGACCAACAGCCTGTTGATGCACTACAGAGTACCTGAGAGTACTTCAAGTGCCGTATTCTACGATGATATGTGCATTCAGTCTGCTGGATTCGATAATGTCCGCGTTACAGGCAACACAATGATCGACTGTGGTGTTGGGTTCTTCGTACCCAGTAACTTCTACGCGACATCTACCTACTACGGTGGTAACGGTACCCACGATCTTCAGGTGAACAACAACACCCTCGAGGATTGTACTGTAATCTGTATGTGGTACTACCTCAACGCGAATGTTCACGATGCCAAGTTCAACGGTAACGTGTTCACTGGCGCTGTACCTGAGTACAACGTGTACAGCCAGGATGCAACATCCTTCAGTGTAGAGATTGATGACAACACCTTGGTTGCAGAGAACCCGATTTACCTGCGTGGTGCACGCGAGTGGAGTATTTCCAACAACGACATCACGGGTATCGGTAGTGCAGCAAACGCCTGTATCTATGTCCTAAACGGACATGGTGACATCACAGACAACAGCTGCACCGATGCTGATGGTGGAATTGCAGTCAGTGGTATCCGCAGTGGAAACGACGTCCACATCGATGGTAACACCATCGGATTCACCACCGGTCGCCTGCCGACCAGTGCAGTGGGTATCTACGTCGAAAACTGTGGATTGGATGAGATCTTCATGTCAAACAACGTTGTATCGACCGTCATGAACGCGGTCAACACCGATGGCTGCAAAGTAACTGATAACAACTCGGCTTACTCTGGTCTAGGTGGCGGCGCAGGTCGAATCTTCAACGTCGACATGCAACAGAGCACTTACAGCCCAGCGCACCTCACTGGTGTTTGTGTTGGCGACTCAGTGCGCTGGATATCTCGTGCGTACGGCTCAGTCAACCTCCCGCACACAACAACATCTGATTCGGGTCAGGCTGAGAGTTGGGACAGTGGTCAAATGAACCTTGGTTCATCGTTTATCCACCAGTTCAACAATGCGGGTAACTTCACCTACTACAGTTCGACATACACCTCTGTAACTGGATCGGTAAATGTTGCAAACTGTACGGGTAACAACCTACAGACCACTGGTATCGACATCATGGGTGGCGGCGATGACATCACTCTGAACGGTGTTGTTGTCTCCGGATACGGTCTAGGTCTTGCAATGGACGGCGGCGAGCTACACATGGCAGCCTCGACCACCATCTTGGGTGATGAAACAGCTGTTGAAGTGACAAACGTCGATTTGTCCACCAACGGTGCAGTCCTTGCTGCTAACGGTACATACGGTGTTGCTCTGGATGTTGTCAGCGACAATGGCAACGATGTGCTTGAGTTGACAGGTCTATCTGTCAACGCAGCCATTGGTGTCCTCGCAGACGGGCACTCGGACTTCCGCTGGAACGGTGGTGTTGCACAGGGTAGCACTGTCCTGAAGACAGTCAACGGGGCATCCGGTTCGATTGAGAACATGTCCGGTATCTTTGCACACCCAACCTTTGGAGATGTGCCTGCACCATGGGAACAAACTGCATCTTGCTACAGTGTTGACCCCACATACATCGCAACCAACGGTGGTTGTGGTGGTGTCACCACACAGATTGATGCAGGTGCATTCTCAACAGTCACCAGCATTGGTAACGGTGTCCTCAACAACGGTGCTTTGATCACCGGTGTGACCCTACCATCTCGATTGACAGTTGATTCGGATGCTATTGTTCACGAGGGTAACCTCCTGGACTTGACCATCACGCACATGGGTGCAAACCCAAGCAGTGATGTTGGTCTATACATCCGAAGCCTCGCCCAAGCCGAGAACCTCGACACTGGTGAAATGGTCAACGTACCTGGTGGACAATCCGCCTACGTGAGCCCATCATGGCGCAGCAGTGCTGGCCGAACCATCACCGTAGACGGTGTTCTATGGGACTGGCTCGGTAGCAACTTCGCAAACGAAGCCGATGACATGATGCCCGGTGCAGTTGCACTCAACGCAACCACACAGGCACACTTGCGTGTTACATGGGACTCCAACTACTTGTTCGCAGCATTGGTTGGACCGACCTTTGTGAGCACAGACGGTCTGTTCTACCTTGACACAACCGCTGGTGGTTCGTCCACTGGTGACATGTGGCACTCACAGCACACTCTGCCAATCCAGGCTGACTACATGTTGTGGATGGAAGATCTCAACAACTGGGGTCTACGCAAGGTTATGCCAACCGGTAACTGGGTGGATGTAACATCCAGCTGTCCACAAATCGATTCGAGCATCTTCGTCGGAAACCCATTCACGACTACTCCAGTCAGTGAATTCCGGATTCCATGGTCCTGCCTTGGTAACCCAACCGAAGAAGTTCGCTGGATTGCAATGGTACAGTGGGATTCACCATTCGGTCAGGATGGTCAAGTTGCTGGTGTGTTCCCAGAACAGCCATTCAACGGTACAACCACCTCCGGTCAGACCTTCGGTCAGTTCGGTACCTTCAACCTCGTTGGAGGCGACCTACCTGCATCCGGCGATGCACCCGTCACATTGGATGACCACCTGCTATTGTTCCGAACCTACACAGGTTCCAGCACAACACCAGGTGCACCTCACGTCTACCAGATTTTGGTCAAGGTCCGCAACGCGGAAGGCGACTACTGGGACTGGGATGACTCCAATGCACCAGTGATTATGACACAGAACCAGGACATCTCAATCGATATCCTGCGTGCAAAGCCTGTCATCGAGAACTTGGTCGACGTGGAATATGACGAAGATTCGGGTCAACACACCATTACCCTAACGGACAAGGGTGTCGATCTGCAGGATACGTCAGAGTCGCTCGTATGGTCTGTAACTGATGCACCAACCAACACGCACAGTTACCCAACTCCATACGACTACACACTGACGGGTCAATCCTTGGAGATTGATACACTCGAGAACCAGTTCGGCGGTCACCGCCTGCAACTGACTGTCACAGACAGTCACGGTCTCAGTGCAACTCAGACAATGGAAGTTGGTATCTGGAACGTCAACGACGCACCAGTCATCTGTAACACCAACCGCTTTGACTGCATGCCAGTGTTCTATGATGACGGTGATGGCAACCTAAACGTCCACGATGAGAACTTCAATGGTCTCATCACCAAGGACCTTGGTGACACATCCAACGCATCTCGCTCGTACATTGTCGACATGGCAAACGAGCAGACGCAGAGTGACTGGAACAACGAGGCAGTGCCTCAAGTTTACACTTGGACTGAAGATGAGGGCACCTGTGTACCGTTCGTAACCGAAATTGGTTCCAACGTGCTGACCATCGCGGAGAACACCTCGAACGAAGCCGGTGGCGACTGTGATATCGTCTTGGATCTGTCTGACGGCGCATCCGAGAACGATGCTGCGAGCCCGGTTACTGTGAACTTCATCGTCAACCCGGTCAACGACCAGCCTATCATCAAGGACTTCAACGCAGCAGAGAATGTCTATGTTGAGACCGCTAATGGTTCGCTACAGTTGGATTGGTTCTGGGATGTTGTTGAAGACGACGAGAACGCAGACAACTTGACTTGGGATCTAAGCCGACTCATGTCGGACAACGATCACACATTGGATGAGTTGACCTGGTCTGTCGAAGAGACCTCATTGTGTGCGTACGAGAACTACTTCTCGATTACCATCGACAATGATGCAGACACCTTCGCCATCGACTTGATTGACGATGCAGCAACAGATGCTCCAACATCGGAGATTGACTTCTTGCAAGACGCTGACAACAACGGCGAAGCAGATGGTGGTGTCCACCAGATGCAACCTGCAAGCGGTGTCTACTGTACGGTCTACCTATGGATGAACGATACAGCTGAAGCACCAAGTTACATCGACTATGCACAGAGCCCATCTGGTGTCTATGAGCAGCGAAGTGACCGTGTGACAGTCTACATCCGTGTGATGAACACACCTGAGGCACGTCCAGACTACCACTTCGATGAGGAAGCTGGATTCAACTGGCTCAACATTGAGGCGGTTCTACCAGGTACCCGTGTACCCGTGGACATTGACATCACCAACTCTGGTGACGATCCCGCGCTGTACAACTACGGACACGATGTGCAGGTCCGCTTCTATGCGGATGACAACCCAACTCTGATCCAAGACCAGGTCACCCTGTCTTGGGATGCTGGTGAAGTACCAGACGTTGGTGAGACCAAGACTATCCGTGGATACGTCACTCTCAACAACCCAACTGAGTACGTGCGTGCGTTCCTAGAAGTTCGCACTATCAACCCGCACACAGATGATTACATCGACAACTCGATCCGCCGACCGGCGCTTGAAGAGTTGAACTGGGATAACAACAACATCACCACAGATGATACTGCAGACGGTCTACCAGAGATGGTACGACTCCGCCCAGCAACTTCGGTTGCGAGCTTCGCTCCAGGTCTGATTGCAGTGAGCTTGGTTGGTGCCTTCGTCGGTGCCCTCCTCATGCGCTCACGCAGTGAAGAAGACGAAGAGGAACTCATGGAGTCCCTCTCCGGAGATGAGCAGGCGGTAAGCCCTGTCATTGCAACCATTCTGCTTGTTGCAATCACCGTGGTCTTGTCTGGTGTAATCTATGTCTGGGCAAACAGCCTAGCCACAGACTCCACTGGTAAGGCAACGCCTCGTCTGACCTTTGATGCGTCAGCTGAGTCGTTCACAGGTGACAGCGACTTGTGGTACTGGGCTATCAACGTCCGAAGTCACGACAACGAACTTGCTGCACAAGCAGTCTACGTCGTCGTTGAGTGGATCGACAGTGCAGGTGATGCACAATCCTACCGAACCAGTCTAGCCAATCCAGACGGTGTGTACGGATTCGTCCCAAGTAACAGTGACAAACTTGTCACTTACAAGGATTCGATCAACTGTGCTGTTGATTGTTCGGCAGGATTTGGTGCAAGTGACCGAATCCAGGTTCGAATGGTTGACCAGACCACTGGTGAAGAGTTGCCAAACAACACTCTAATCACTCTGCAGTACGCACCAACTGGTGGTACAGCTGTGATTCTGATGACTTACACTGCTAGCCAGACAAGCATCAGCCCACAGTACTGAGTTGATTGAGAGATAACCACAGGGGCCACCCGAAGGTGGCAGGGTGGGGCGCCTTCGGGCGCCCCCTCTGAGCCCCCACTCCGCTTCGGCGGAGTGGGGTCCTTTGCTCCCATTCCTTCTTGACTGGATACCCCTTCGCTGGTATCAGCGGTGATTGTATGTCGACTAAAGCAGTGTGTTTCGATTGTGATGGTGTATTGGTCGAAACCATTTCCTCGTGGCGAATTATTCACGAATATTTTGGCACCAATAGTGGTGAAATGCTGGATCGATTTCTTCGGGGTGAGATTAGCGATGCTGAGTTCATGGCTGACGACATTCGTCTTTGGAAATCCGTCAAACCCCAAATCCATCGGGACGAACTAATGCGATGCTATCAGGGTGTCAAGTTGATGCCAGGTGCACGTGAATTGGTTGCAGCTCTGAAAGAGCGTGGTATTTTTGTTGCGATTGTCAGCGCCGGTGTTGATCTTCTCATTGGTTCGATTGCCAAATTGCTTGATGTTGATGATTGGGTATCAAATGGATTCCAATACGATGATGACGGCTACTTGTTGGATGATGGCGACGTTCGGGTTCCAGCACATCACAAAGACGCCATGGTACAAAAACTGGTTCGGATTCATGGTTTTGATCCGTCGGAGATCGTCAGCATAGGGGACAACCATACGGATTTGAGTATGCAAATTCCCGGTTCGGGTTTCATTGGGTTCAATGGTCAGAAACAAATTGCTATCGATGGATTTGCTGCTGCAGGAGTACCACACGTGACAGAGAAAGACTGTCGTTTGCTTTGGCCCCACTTGTTCGAAGGTGAATCATTCCCCACCGAAGGTGGGGAATGAGTCAAAGATATGATGGTCACGTCACACGTCAATGCAGAGGACCCTACCGTCGGTTTTGTTCGCTTTGATTCTGCTTTTGCCGGTTTCACTCGCAGGCGCAGAAGGTGAACAAGAGATTACCCTGACAGTATGGCACTCCTTCGCAGCGGAAAGTCAAGAGGAAGCCGTATTTTTCGATGTGATTGCAGAATTTGAGTTGACTCACCCTCACATTCAGGTTGAAGTGACCGGCATTCCTTTTGCCGATATTGATCGTCAATACGAAATCGCCGCACAGGCTGGTCAGGCCCCAGATATCGTTCGCCTCTCAAGCGATCAGTTGGGTAAAATTGGTGAAATACGAGTCAATGGATATCCACTTCTGGAAGACCTGAGGCCCCATTTGACTCCATTTGAACGTTCGACCTTTGATCAAAAAGCACTGCAATCGATGCGGTATGGGGACGCACTGTATGGCCTTCCAGCAAGCCAAGATTGTTTGTCGCTTCTGTACAACCGAGCCCTATTTGATGCTGAAGGATTGGCCTATCCCAATCCAAATTGGACGACCAATGATTTGATTTCGGCAGCAGAAAATCTCACGCAAGGAGATGTCTATGGTTTGGCCATTCCCGTGAAAGCTGCCTATTGGTGGTTTCCTTTCCAGGCTGGATTTGGTGGGCAACTCTTTGATTCCAATGGCACTCCCTCGCTCGATTCAAACGGCAGTGCCGATGCTTTAGACTGGTACCTTTCGTTGGAACAAGAGTACGAAGTTGTACGAACGGGTACTGTTGGAGAGACGATGAAGTCCCAATTTATCCAATCTCAGGCCGCGATGATTGTCGATGGCCCGTGGAATTGGGCGACATACGAAGCCGGCAGATTGGATATTGGACAAACATTGCTACCAATCGTAGAGGAGACAGGATTGCGTGCATCCCCCCTTGTTCTGTACAAGGGTTGGTCAATCTCCAAAGAAAGCCAAGAAAAGGTCGCGGCGACCTCACTGATCCTCGATCTTTCTTCTCCCGATGTTCAGAAGACATTTGCATTGGAGACCATGACCATGCCAACCTCTTGGGAAACAGCAATGGATTCTGAGGTTCAATCTGATGTCGTACTTTCGGGTTTCTTGGCACAAGCTGAATTGGGCACTCCTGCACCAACCACTCGAGCCATGTCGATTGTCTACGGCCCCCTCGGTACCGCCATTGAGCAGGTTCACATTGGAGATGCAAACGCCGAGCAAGCGCTTACTGGGGCGAATGATTCCATGTCGAGTTTACTTTCGGAGCAGTCATCTGCTGAACCCTATCCCCTATCACCTGGATACCGAACCATCACTATCACCGTACCAGTCAATGCATCTGCGATCGCATACGAGATATTTGTTGACAACATCACCCACTCGACCTTGCTCGTTGGGGCGTTTGGTTCACTGAGTACAGGATATCATTCGTGCACCGCAAATGGAACCGAACTACTTCGTTCACACCATTCGCCCGTGATTCCTCCCTCGGCAAGCAACTGGACTTGTGACCTGACGGGGATGATTCCAAATCATGTCCATCAAATTGAGGTGTACATCGACTTGGGTGCGGGAATGGCTCCTACACTTCACTATTGGAATTACAATGCGACCACTTCCATCGCTGACGAAATTCCACCGGCTCCAGATACGAGCCCAATTTTATTTGCCATCGGCTCGATTGTCTGTTCACTGATTGCCATCCTAGGATACTTGAGATGGAAGGATGCTAAAGAGGGTCGACATCGCAGCAAACTCGCCCACGCTTACATTGCTCCCGCTTTGGTTGCCCTCGCTGTTTTGACGTTCTATCCAGTGATTTACGGGATTTGGTTGTCCTTCACTGATGCCAATCAGACACAATTGGGGGATCAGTCATGGATTGGTTTGGAAAATTTTGGAACCGTATTGACCTCAGCAGGTTTCTTCCGCGTGACCTTGTTTACATTGATTTGGACAATCACTAACGTTGCGGCACACATTGGAATTGGATTGGCTTTGGCATTGGTTCTCAACAACCCACATGTCAAAGGTCGAACTGCATACCGAACTGCCCTACTCCTTCCTTGGGCCATCCCCTCCTACATTTCGGTGCTGGTTTGGAAAGGCATGTTACAACCTGAGGGTCTGATAGACTCTATTTTAGGGACGGACTTTGAGATGCTTGCAGATCCAAGCGGAGCCAAAACTCTGGTGATTCTTGTCAATATCTGGCTAGGTGTACCGTTCATGATGATGTCATTGAGTGGGGCGATTCAGGCCCTGCCACAGGACATGTATGAGGCTGCAGAAGTCGATGGTGTCAGTCCATGGAATCAGTTCAAGCATCTGACAATTCCCAATCTCAAAAGTGCCCTCATTCCACTCAGTTTGCTTGGATTCATTTGGACATTCAACATGTTCAATGTCATCTATCTGATGACCGATGGGGGACCCAATCTAAGATTCGGAGAACCGGGTGAAACCGATATTCTGATCACATACGTGTATGATGTTGCATTCCGCGATGGTGCATACGGTGTCGCTGCGGCTTGGTCGGTTGTGATATTCTTGATGCTCGTCGCCTTTTCTTGGTTCTACATGAAGCGGACGAACGCTACGGAGGCGAGTGCATGAAGTCTCTATCTCAAGAGTGGTATACACCACAAGAGATTGTGACGCTTCGCCTCTGGCTTGCGATTGCAGTTGTCGTGAATTTGCTTTTGTCGACTATTGAATGGATTCGAGACGATCATTTGGCCTTGCAACTTTCGTTGATTGCCACCTTTGCATTGGGAGTTGTCTGGCTTGTGTTACCCGACGGTGAGCACGCTTGGAAACGAGATGTGGCCCTTGGTAAATCCGGTTTGGTACTCGTCATCGGGATACTGCATTTTTCTGCAAGTCGACAAATGTGGATTGACATTTGGTCATTCATCTGGTTGATTGTACCCGCCGCACTCTGTTTGCTCTGGCTTTCTTCTCCAGTGATTTCAGCTTGGTCGAAAGGGACAATCACAACGCAATATGCAGAATGGGGTTTGTCTCGAAACAAAGTCATGAGGCCAAAACTTGGCGTCATTGGGTCACACATTATTCTCATTCATGCTGTCACCATTGTTCTCGTTCCAGTTTTCTGGATTCTCGATGTTGCAATGTCCCCGGGCAATATTCTCGGTGGAGACTTGGGTGTCTCAGATTGGACAGGAGAGCATTTCTCAAAAATTCTCGAAAGGGATTCATCCTTTTGGATTTGGATGCGAAACTCGTTGGTGGTCAGTTTAGGAACCACCATGATGGGGTTGCTACTTGCCGTTCCTGCTGCATACGCATTCAGTCGATTCAAATTCAGTGGTCGTCAAGCCTCGATGTTCGCCTTCCTTCTCGTCCAAATGTTCCCTGGTATCATCATCCTTGTACCCTACTTTATGGTGATGAAATCCCTTGGATTGCTCAACTCAAGTCTTGGTTTGATTCTTGCTTATTCGGTGACCGCACTCCCATTGTGTGTTTGGATGTTGAAGGGCTTCTTTGATACCGTACCACGCGAACTTGAGGAGGCAGCATTGCTTGATGGATGCAACCAGTTCCAAGTATTCTGGAAGATCATATTGCCTCTTTCATTGCCCGCAGTGGCCGTGACTGCTTTGTTCAGCTTCCTCGCTGCTTGGAATGAGTATTTGTTGGCTTTGACTTTCAATACGTCCAACGACATGTATACGCTTCCAGTCGGATTGGCAAGCCTAATCTCCTCCACTGGAGCGGCCTGGGGGGATTTTGCGGCGGCATCATTGTTGGTCAGTATCCCCGTCGTGATTTTGTTTATTGTTTTCCAGAAATTTTTGATTCAAGGATTAAGCGCAGGGAGCGTCAAAGGGTGATTGAATGGTAGAAGTAAATTTTGAAAGTGTATCGAAACGATTCGAGGATGGCTTTACGGCAGTGAAGAATCTAAATCTACAGATTCGAGATGGCGAATTCTTGGTTTTGCTAGGGCCGAGTGGTTGTGGAAAATCGACAACTCTGCGGATGCTGGCGGGGCTGGAAGATGTCAGTGCGGGTAGCATCTACATCGGCGAAGCCAAAGTCAACGATTTACCCCCGGGTGCCAGAGGGCTTGGGATGGTATTCCAATCCTATGCATTGTATCCTCACATGACAATTGCAGAGAATCTATCCTTTGGCTTGCGCATGGTGAAAGATGAAACACGTTTGCCTGATGGCGAGATTGTCAAGCGTGTGCAAGAGATTGCAAAATTGATGGAACTGGGAGATCAACTTGACAAGAAACCCAAGCAACTGTCCGGTGGTCAACGACAACGAGTGGCCCTAGGACGAGCGTTGATTCGTCGCCCCCAAGTCCTACTGATGGACGAACCACTTTCAAATCTGGATGCTGAGTTGCGTCATCAAATGCGTGAAGAAATTCGTCGTATTCACGATACACTGGGGACAACCACCGTTTATGTCACACATGATCAGATTGAGGCAATGACATTGGCAGATCGAATTGCCATCCTAAATCATGGCGAGTTGCAACAACATGGTGCTCCATTGGATGTATACAACCAGCCAGCAAACGATTTCGTTCGTGGATTCTTGTGTAAACACATCGACGAAATTGTTGATACTGCAAACAACCTCTTCCCAAAGGAGTGAGCTCCATGCGCAAGGCGGTCCTACTGGTAGTTTTGCTAATTGCATCAACCATTCCAGCTTTCGTCTCTGCTGATGATGAACCTGTCAGGCAGCGTTCTTCGATGACTGAATTCACATGGACAGGCAACGCAACAAGCGTCCAAGTTTCGGGCGAGTGGGATGACTGGGAGCAAATTTCTGACTTGACCGAATCTGAAGGTGTGTGGTCAATCTCATTGGACTTGGAACCCGGAATGTACTGTTACAAATTGATTGTCGATTCAGCTTGGATTTTTGATCCTGCAGAGCCCTATCGTGGATATTGTGATGATTTTGAGAACAGTATTGTTCGCGTTCCCGATACAAGCCAGCCGATGTTCACTCACACCATTGTGGATGATTTACTCACCGTGCTTTGGCACGCTGGTTCTGGAGGGGGCGCTCCCGACTCAACTCCTTTGGCACTTGCAACCGGACTGTGGGATGAATCGAATTGGTCATGGAAACTCGATTTGAGCACACTCCCTGATGGAAAGAACACCCTTCACATCACAGGTGAAGATGTGGATGGCAATGTTGCAGAGGATTTACTACTGCCCTTTTGGAATGGAGAGATGGCTGACTTTGTTTGGGAGGATGCGCTGATTTACATGATTATGACAGATCGTTTTGTCAACGGAGACTCTAGCAATGATGGGGAATCCACCAACGCTGCACAGGGTGCGGATTGGCTCGGTGGGGATTTTGCTGGAGTCACCCAGATGATTCAATCGGGTTACTTCACAGATTTGGGTGTCAATGCCCTTTGGTTGACACCGTTCAATGCAGCCGCGAATGGTACGGGTTTGGCCAGTGATGGACAACATGCAGTCTCGGCCTACCACGGTTATTGGCCTACAGCAGCCCGCGAAGTCGATGCAAGGTTGGGAACTGTTGATGAGTTACACACACTCATTGACGCCGCCCATGATGCCGGGATTCGCGTGATGGGCGACTTTGTGATCAACCATGTTCACGAAGACCATCCGTACTTCTCAGAACATCCTGATTGGTTCAACGAAGGTTGCCTCTGCGGGGAAGCAAATTGTGATTGGACCGAACATCGCTTGGACTGTTTGTTCCGTCCCTATATGCCCGATGTCAATTGGAAAGTACGCAATGCGAGTGAGCAATTCATTGAGGATGTAATCTGGTGGATGGAAACCTTTGATCTCGATGGCGGTCGATTGGATGCGGTGAAGCACGTCGATGATTTGGCAATCACCAACTTGGCCGTTCGAATCAATGAACGATTTGAAACCGCGGGGACGGATTATTTCTTGAAAGGTGAAACAGCGATGGGTTGGGCTGGCC
>TARA_B100001121_G_scaffold127259_2_pt1 | contig 22080 bp, 16 predicted proteins | sample TARA_B100001121 | Tara Oceans TARA_B100001121 (sample SAMEA2622817) | marine metagenome | biome: marine biome (ENVO:00000447); feature: surface water layer (ENVO:00002042); material: "saline water (ENVO:00002010), including plankton (ENVO:xxxxxxxx)" | depth 5 m
TGATAATGCAAATAATGGCTTCAAACTACCTTTTGCAACAGTAATTACTTGTGGAACAGGTTCATATGCCTCAGAAAATCAATGCTTGTCTGAAAAATTTTTAAGAGCTGGATCAACCACATCACCAAAAGGTGCCGTTGCATGTGTGGGAACAGCAACAGTTGGTACTCATACAATGTTTAATAATTCAGTTAATATTGGAATATACTATGGACTGTTTGCTAAAGATTTAGAAACTGCTGGTGAAAGTTTAGTTTATGGTAAGGCAAACCTCTATGAAAATTACCCTTCAAACCCAAATGATTGGGTGACAATCTTCACGCATTGGAATAATTTGATGGGAGATGGAGCTACTAGATTGTGGACTGATACCCCAATAAATATTAATGTATCGCATCAATCTTCATTGTATCAAGGAGAAAATTTTTTAGCATTTAATGTGACTAATTCAATAGGTCAACCTGTTGAAAATGCCCTGGTAACATTAGTAGAATCAAGAACTTCAAATTTTTACTTGGAAGGAATTTCAGACTCTGAAGGTAATGTTATTATTAATTTAGATGAAAGTGAAGTTGAACTTTTAGATGATTTAGAAGTAACTGTTACAAAATTCAATCACAAACCGTACATGGAAGTAATCAATTATCAAGATGACATCTATGTTCCATATGCAAGTTTAGAAACTTCTTCTTTTAATGATGGAAACAACAATGGGATAATGAATCCAGGAGAAACTATTCAACTAACAGTACCTATCCATTATGATGGTGCTGATAATCTTTCAGATATTACAGCAACTTTATACAGTGAGAGTGAAATAAATCCAATTTTTACGGAAGTATTTTATGGTGACATTACTAACGGTACAAATAATCCAGAAGATGATTTAGCTTTTATTTTTCAAGTTTCAGAATTTGAAAATCATAATGATAATTTAAATTTGTATTTAAATTTGTCAAATAACTATGGTTATAATTCAGTCACTAATCTTCATTTTAATATTGAAAGTTTTGAGTTGTCTGTAGAAAGTTTCACTGTCCTAGATGGCGGTAACAATATTATAGATCCAGGTGAGAGCGCGAGTGGTCTGATTACAATTAATAATTCAGGTACTCAAACATCACCTGTTTTTAATTGCTCTGTTTCAACTTTAAGTCCAGATTTAATTATAAATCAACAAACTATTATCATTAATGAAATTAATTCAAATAGTTCAAACAATTCGTCTCAATTTGAAATGATTTTAGAAAATACTGCATTTAATGGGGAAACTAAGATTATAGACTTTGTTTGTTCAACTGATTATGGTTATGAATTTGAATATAGCAAAAATTTAGAAGTTGGTACTGTTAGAGTAACTGACCCAGTGGGTCCTGACCAATATGGATACTATATTTATGATTCTAATGATTCAGATTATTCTTTGCAACCATCATATGAATGGATTGACATTCAAGAAATTGGTAATCCATTAAACGATGTTAATGATGACGATGGCGATAATCAAGATGAATCTCAAGTAATTAATTTGCCATTTACTTTTAAATTTTATGGTCAAGAGTATCAACAAATCACAGTATGCTCAAATGGTTGGATATCATTTGGTAATAGTCAACTTGAATCTTTTAGAAACGATCATCTTCCAGGGCCTGGAGGACCATCACCTATGCTTGCAGTATTTTGGGATGACTTGACAGCAGACAACGGAGGAGCAGTATACAGTTATTATGATGAACAATATCATATTTATATTGTTCAATGGAATAATGTGAAAACTTATGAAGACAATTCAAATGAAAGTTTCCAAGCAATATTATTTGATCCAATGTATTACATAACCCCAACTGGTGATGGCGAAATATTACTTCAATATGAAGATTTTAATAATACATCAAATGGAAGTTATGGTGGCGGAACTCCACTTCATGGTGGTTACTGTAGTGTAGGCATTGAAGATCATTGGGGTACTACCGGTTTAGAATACACATTTAATAACTCATATGATAGAGCAGCTATGCCACTAAGTGATAACACAGCTTTATTTATTAGTACAAGAAAAATTGGAAGTGTGTGGAACCTTCCTCAGGCAGAACTTGGATTATCAGCCAGTGAGTTAAATTTTGAGATAGAAGAAAATCAACAATTTACAGATTATATCACATTATCTAATATTGGCGAAGATGAATCTATACTATCTTATAACATTAAAACTTCACCATTAGCAATATCAGCAGGAAACGATAATTTTGGTAATCACTGGATAGATAGTGATACAGATTTTAATAATAACTACGATTGGATAGATATTGATGCATCTGAAACTAATCAAATAATTTTTGAAAATAATGACGATGGTGAATTTGTAGATCTAGGTTTTGATTTTAACTTTTATGGAGATAACTATAACCAAATTCTAGTAAATCCAAATGGATGGATAGGATTTGGAGATAATGATAATCAATGGTCAAATGAAACCATCCCAAGTGATGATGGACCTCAAAACGCAATTTTTGCATTTTGGGATGATTTGAACCCTCAAAATGAAAACAATTCATGTAGCAATGAAGGTGAGGGTAATGTGTATCATGCAACTATTGATAATAAAAAAATCATTTGGTTTAATGATGTTGTTAGATGTGGAAGTAACCCGGACTATGAGGGAGTATTTGATTTTCAAGTAGTATTACATAGTAATAGATCAATTGATGTAAACTATAGGACAATGGATGGGTACACAACAAGTGCTACTATAGGCATTCAAAATAATAATGGTTCAGATGGTATTCTGATTACTTATAATGATGAATATGTACATGATAATCTAAAATTAACATTCAAACCAAATAGTCAATGGCTTACACCAATAAATGATTCAAATACACTTTACTTTGGTGAACAGACCATATATGATATTGAAGTTGATTCGAATCAACTAAGTAGTTCAAGTGAAGTGTCGTATATTCTGATTGAATCTAATAGCAATGAATCAAATATCGTAGTTCCCATAAATGTATCACTTATTGATAATACCGTAATTGGTGATATAAATGGTGATGAAATCATTAATGTATTAGATGTTGTTATCATAGTAAACATGATAGTCTCAAATGCAGAATATTCGTCTGAGGCAGATTTAAATGATGACGCTATTATAAATGTTTTAGATATTGTATTATTAGTTAATCTTATTTTAAATTCTTAATTATAACATTAAAAGGAGCAAAAAAATGAAATTATTATTAAGTATGGTGTTATTTGTAGGTATGGTTTTTTCTGCTGAAAAAACTTCAACTTATGATGTAAAAGGTATGATGTGTGGAAATGGTTGTGTTAAAAAAATCAATAGAGCACTAAATACACTTGAAGGTATTAAATCTAAAGATGTTAATTTCGAAACATCGAGCATGGTTGTTGTATATGATGATAAGTTAGTTAGTGATAAAATGATTGTAGCAGCACTAAAAGAAAATAATTATTCTTGCTCTTTGAAAGAAAAGCCAGGTAGTGGGGATGACTCTCCTATAATGTCATTTTTTAAAAATCTATTTAATTAATTGATATCAATCACAAAAAAATGATATAAATTTTAATAGATTAATATAGAAATGTTTTATTAATACCGAGAATACAACATTTTTACAAAAAACCCTCAAATTTTAGTTTGAGGGTTTTTTTATTTAATTAAAGTTACAGTTTTGGTTAAGTTTCTATCTTTACTAATAAATTTTATTAAGTAAATGCCACTATTTAAATTTGAAGCATTATAATTAAAACTTTTATCAATTAAATCTTTATTATGTATGGTGTCAACTAGTTTTCCATTTAAATCAAAAATATTAATTTTACATGAGTTCTGAAAATCTTCATTAATTTGAATGGATAAGGTTGAATTAAATGGGTTGGGGTATACATCAAATAACTTAAAATTGTCATTAGAATTATTAATAGATAGTTCATTAACAACTAATTCATCAATTACTGTAAAAATATCACCCCATTCTCCACTACCAGTTATATAATTTACCACAGGAACGAACTCTGTATCTGATGATGCGTCCCAGACTTTGATATAAATATCATGTCCACCAATCCAGCCAGGTAATTGATATCCATTTTCAAAATCACAATAGTCAATAGAGCCAAAACTAGTAATTGTTATTTGATTACCATTGTATACACCCGAGCCAACTAATAATTCGGCATAATCATCAGAACAATCACTAGATATAAGTCCATTTAAATCAAATAAACCTATTTCGTCTCCAATATCTAAACCTAAACAATTTTCAATTATAATGGGTTGATATACACCTGTAGAATCTGGTAAGTCTACAAAATGAACTTGAGAGAAAATAAAACTAACAATTAAAATTGATGTGTATTTCATATTTTATTTTTTAAATCTGTTTAATATAAAAAATGGTAGGTATAAAACTAATATATAAACGATAATCAGTGGTTGAACATATAAAATAAAGTTTGGAAAAGTTTTATCTAAAACAAAATCTAGTAAAAAATTATCAACATTAGGTAACTCCATAATATATAGATAATTCGAAAAATCACCTGAAGCATTAGTACCTAAAAAGATATTTAGCAATATAGCAAAAGGAACTAAAAGGTTAATAAATATATATGTATAAACTGCACCATGAAATTTTAATCTCATTTTATAAGCTGACATCAACCAAAATACATTTAAAATAATAAGCGAGTGCTGTAATTGAGCGCATATAATTCCTAGATAGTTATGTATGTGCTTGAAGTCTGGTGTAAATATACCTTGTAGTGCACCAGACATACCAAGAATGAATGCAGCATCAAAAAAAAATTGAATTCTAATAGATTTAGTTGACATTTCATTTTCACTAAAATTATTATGAAATTTTAAGTATATGGCAAATAAAGAAAAATAAAAGGCAAAATGACAAAAATGGAGAGGCAAATCTTTTTGCCATGATATCGAATAACTTGGATCTAAAAATGCTCTATGAAAATAATCTACAAATTCTTGACATATACAAAACAAAATAATCAAATAAGAAATTTTCCTTATTAGAACTGAATTATTTTTTTTTTGTAAATAATAACCTAAGAGGGTTATAAAAAAAATTACAATAAACATAAATAAAGAAAAATTATTATGAAAACTCCAACTTTGATCTAATGGTAATTTTTCAAACATAATTTATTTGCCTAACAAGTGTTCTGACATAAACTTTTCTGAAAATTTAAAGGCTTTTTGCTTTGCTGAAATATTTGTTCCAATCATCGCACCTCTTTCTGCGCAAAAAATAAGTCCCAATTTTTGAAGTGTAGGGGTTGTCATTGGAATATTTAAAAAATTCATTAAGACTGAACCATCATTTCCAATTCTAAAACTACAATCTTCAAAAGAATATGCGTTTTCTATAAATTCTAATCCAGTTGACCTGTCAAAAGAATGATACGAACTATCATAAACTGTTACATTAAAATTATAACTTTTTGATTGCATTAATTCTTCAAAATCAATACATGCTTGAGCTGGTGTCCAGTTGTCAAATTCTCCAATTAAAATATGTGTAGGTATATTTTCAAAATCCATTTTGTCAGGAACTGCAAAACATGGAGGGTAAAATGCTAAACGAGATGCAAATTTTAAATCTGTACCAATTGCATCTTTAAGAGGTTTCCATCCTGAAAATAAAGTTACTGCTCCCCCTAGACTCCAACCTGTTAATCCAACATTTTTTTTATCAATGTTGTTATGGGTGGCAAGAGTTTCAAATGCGTTATACAAATCAAGAATCATCATTGCTGTGGTAACTTGAGTTTGACTTCCAACTGTAGACTTTACACCTCTACTTTTAAAACTATTAAGTTCAAATGTTGCTATACCTAAATTGCGGTACATTTCAAGATATTCAAAGTGATGTTCACTCCAATCCAAACTCCCTGCAACACCAATTATAAGAGGGTATTTTTGATTTGGGTCAAAGTTATCTGGAAATCTTAAAATACCAAAAACATCTTGGTTTTCTTGATTTTCAAGATTTGTTATAATATCTCTAAATGAGAAAGGATTGGCACTTTTAAATTCTATTATTTCATTTGAAATAATAAATGACGATGCAATTAGTATATTAAAAAGTATTCTTTTCAATTAAAATTATCTTAAAATTAAATTTATTAAAAGAACGACGTCTTGTATATTAATACCACCATCATTATTAATATCAGCGATTAAATCAGGTTCAATATTGCCTAATATCATATTGATCATAATTACAACATCCTGAACATTTAAATCACCATCATAATTGACATCACCAGCTAAATTATCATCAAAAACTAAAATTTGAAAATCATCTAGTGCAGCCTCGATAATTGATCCACCACTACCATTATCTCCTTCATAATATATATCTTCAGCTATAAATCTAAATTTCATTTGATTAGATAATGGTATTGTACTTTCATTTAATATAAATTGATGTTTTGTCCATTCATTTGAATTTTGGTCTGTTAATTCTAAATTAATCCATGTATTTCCACCATCGTTTGAACCATCAACTCTCCATAAATCATTACCTGGGTTTGCTCCTCCAGCTGCTGAATTAGAATACCACCTCCAATATGATACAGCTGCTGTAGAATAATTTGATAAATCAAACTCTGGCGAAACTAAAGTTGTTTTTCCTCCATCAACGTCATCAAAGCCAAATTCACTATCATTTTGTGATACTGCATTTCCAGTCACAAAGCAATATTGTCCATTTTCAGTGTGATCAAAATCAGGTTGAATTATTTGTCCATTATCATCATAAGTTGGATTAGGTATTGCTCTTTCCCATATACCAGCAGAAGCGTCATCACCATTAACTCCTGCAATCCAAGATGATTGAATCTCAAACTCTTCATTGACTGCAACCTCAGGTTGTCCAATTAATATTGTTAAGGAATTACTTGATATAACATTATAACCGTCATATACATTAACAATAATTTCTTCAACTGAACCCTCTAATGCTGATTGAGAAACTTCAAAGTATGTTATGTTTCCTAAATCTATACTTTGACCAGATTCTAAATTACCTACATTTATTTCAGACAACTCAAATATTAAGTTGTTTGAAGATATCACATCTATAAGAACATCCCCAGATGAAGAACTTAAACCTGTATTTTTGATTGATATATTTAATGGGTAACTTTGACCTTGAACAAAAATTTCGTTTTCTAAACTAATATCTGAAGTATAATTTGAACCAGCAACTAATGCTAAATATTGATTCGCATAAAGATTTTCTTCGCATAGAGGAATTATTCTATTTGTTGCAGGCCAAAATCCATCCTGTCCTGAACCAACCTCAGGAGTATAAGCAAATATTCCATGTTCACCATACATCCAGTCACATGCTTCACCGTTAACGGCATATAATATATCAACTCCAGTACCTAGTAAGTATCCATTCACACTAACAAGTTCTTCACCTATTTCAGTAAATGTTTCTATATCTTCTTCATCCATTGGATTAGGCTCTGTATATCCAAATGGATGTAATAGTAAATTACTATAGCTATGATAGTTAAATGCTACTGGAAAATCATGATCATCAATAAATGCTTCAATCGCTGCAGTTTCAGGCTCTGAAAAAGGACTAGTTCCTCTATATGTTTCATCACATCCGTCTGGGCTTGAACCTTGATTATCTAAACCCCACATAAATGAATAATTTCTATTTAAATCAACTCCATCTACACCTCCATTACAAGTTTCTCTGGCATTTTTTCTTTGCATACCACCACCATTAGGAGCAATCTGCTGATTATAAATCAATCCATCAGGATTTATAGCAGGAATAAACCATAATTCCCTATTATCTAAAATATCTCGAGCCATTTGATCAGTCTCGTAATTTTCAACCAACCAATTCATATAATAAAATAGATTCATATAACTCATAGGTTCTCTAGCATGATGAAGGCCAGTATATAAAACCTCAGCTTCATCTTCATCTAAATTAGGATTATCACTCATCTTTACAGCCCAAATATCTCTTCCTTCGAGTGTTAGGCCAATAGAAATTTTTTCAGCAACTAAATTTGGATAATCTTGATGTAGTTCATCTAAATTTTCAACAATTTCATTAAATGTATAATATCCACCCATAGAGCCAAGTTCAAAATCTCTAGATTCATAATCATTAGTAAGTCTTGAAGCATAAAATTCTTCTAAATTTTCATGTATTACGGTATATGGAATATTGTAAGTCTGAATTTTATCTAAATCTGATTCTGAAATTGCAAATTTAATAGAATTATCATTTTCAATATGAACATGATCAATTTCAACATTTAATAAATGTAAAGTTGAAACCAAATCATCATCAACATTTTCAATTTTTATTTCTTTATAAACTTGATACGAAAAAATATGTGACACAGTAACAATTAAAATTAAGATATTTTTCATTTTGTAATTTTCCCTAAAATAATAATAATATATTTACGTATTTATTAGTATTTCAAACTAATATATATCTATGAATTAGTCAAATAATTTTACATTGTATTACAAATGAATGATTTTGAAAAAAATATATCGATTTTACTTAATAATATTGCCAAAAAATATAATTTAATATTTTATTTTTTTAGAATTTTTACTTTTTCAGGTGAATGGTGGATGTACATAACATATGCTTTTATTACAATATTAATTGATACAAACATAGGCATTGAAGCGATTAAATTAGGTTTATTAGCTTATGGAATTCATTATCCATCCTATTACTTGATTAAAAATATAACTAAAAGAAACAGACCTTTTGAAATTTACAAAGAAGTAAAAGCTCTTGTAAAACCTCCAGATAAATATAGTTTACCATCTGGCCATTCTTCAGGAACTATGATTAGTGCACTAATTACCAACTCTTTTTTTGATGGACTAAATTTGCTATTTATATGGCCTGTAATTGTTGGCTTATCTCGTGTATTTTTGGGAGTTCACTTTTTAAGTGATACTATATTTGGCTTAATACTAGGGTTTTTAAGTTTCTATATTGCAAATATTATTATATATTAATGAAAATACAAAAAGTTAAACAAAATTTAAAGCTTTCAACTATTGAGGGTTGTTTCTGGGCAATCATGTATGGTGGTGGTGAAACATTCTTATCTGCATGTGCAGTATTTCTACAATTTTCTGCATTCCAAATTTCTTTTTTAAGTTCATTCCCACCATTTATTGGTTCATGTTTTCAACTATTTTCTGCAACTCTTAAAAATAAATTTAGAGACATTAAACAATTTGTTGTTACTATGTCATATGTTCAAGCACTATTATGGCTTGTATTGATATATTTATTATTTTACAAACCTACCTACAAATATATTTTAATCTGGAGTTGTTTTTATTGGACAATTGGTACAATCATTCAGCCTGCTTGGACAGCTTGGATGGGCTATTTTGTACCTAGAAGGATTCGGGCCAGATATTTTGGTAAAAGAAACAGAATCATAGGATTTATATCTTTTTTAGCAACATTTGTAGCAGGATATATATTAGATATTTTTAATGAAAATATGATTTTTGGATTTTGTATTATTTTCATTGCTGCATTTGTTGGTAGAACAATTTCTGCATTTTATTTAAATAAAAAATTTAATTTTGAGGAAAGAGAAACTAAAAACTTAATTGAATATATATACACTTTCAAAAATTTAGTTAATCGACAAAATAAAAGTTTCTATTATATAATGTTTAGTTCTTATATAAATTTTTCTATTATGTTTTTTGGTCCTTTATTTTCAATCTATATATTAAGGACAATGGAGCTTAGTGTTTTCATATATACAATTAATATGACTTTATGGCAAATATCAAACTTTTCCAGCTCAAATTACTTTGGAAAACTGTGTGAAAAAATTGGAGATTATAAAGTACTAAAGTTATCTACTTATACAATTGTATTTTTACCAATTTTATGGATTTTACTTTACTATCTCAATGATCAATTACAAATAATTGCTACATTTCTAGTTTCTATTTTAGCAGGAATTTGCTTTTCAGCATACACATTATCATCTTTTAACTTAGTATATAAAATATCTGAAAAAGAGGATGTAATCCATTTCTCTGCTTTAAATACTTTCATTCGAGGGTTTGCTATTTTAATGGGAGGTATTTTAGCTGGTCTATTAGTTGAATCAAAATTTGTTTCTGAATTTTCTAAAAATTTTAATTTGATACCTATTCATTTCTCAATGCTAGTATCTGTTTTTCTTAGATTTTTATCAATTCCAATACTGAACAAAATTAAGTAGTGCTTTGGTTTATTAAAATATTGAGTGTTTGATTAAATAATTTTAAACCTCTGTAAACAATTTTATTTTCCCATTTCTTATTAAATGGCCTAAAAGCAGTTAATAGGTCTTTTTTACACCAATGATTAATAATATCTTCATCTTTAAGTTTACTATAATGAACCCATGAACTTTCTGTTCGAAGTGAACTTATAACACTGATTCCATTTATGGTTCCAAATTCTTGAGTAATGCATGTCCAGTTAATTTCAGGAAATCTTAATTCAATGCCTCTTTGCATTCCTCCTCTAATTTTATATGCAACCCCTTCTTTTGGATCTAAACTTGCAATTCTATGTCCAAAATTTTGAGACTTTAATTCTTTATATTTTTTATCTTTTGAATTCAAATCTACCAACAGAGCATCTTCACCTGATGGTCCTAAACCTGTATGTAAATCTATCCACATACAATTTGAAACATTTTTTAATTTTAACTTTAAGTAATCAATAAATTTATTAGGACCCTTTTCTAATTTGTGACCACCAAAGTGTAACCCTTTTGGAAAATCATATTGCCCTTCTGCATAAGCTTGCTTTGTTTTGATTTTTCCATAAATCAAACTGTGAAAAAAAAGTTGTATATTAAATGAATTGTATCTTTTAGGTAAGATAGCAGTATTTATCAATTTATCAAGTTTAGAATAATGAGGATGAGAACCACTATATTGTTCATTTCCATATAAGAAGTTACGATTTAAATCAACATTTGATTCATTTTCTCTCCTTAACCAGGACATGCCCCAAGGATTTAAAATATGAACAAAAATAAAAGCTATACCATCTGGAATTTCTTTAATATTATTTAAAATTTCAAGTTGTATTGCTGAACCAGCAAAACCTTCAACACCATGTATTCCAGATGTAGATATATATATTTTTTTCGCATCAATTTTACCAATATATGCAATATCAATACATAAACTATTTCCATCAATATCATATTCATTTATTTCTAAACTATCAATTTGAACTTCAATATCTTTACTTTGGAGAATATCAATAGAATTTATAAAATTTTTTTTAGCAGATTGGTAGTCTTTAGACCATAAATTATTTGTCATATTTTAATTCATTTTCATTAATATTGTAAGTCCATAAAGGATCACCATGACTATTAAAAATTGTATATTTTAATTCCCTATTTTTGTAAGGTCCATGAATTTTTATAGTAGCAAAATTTCTTTCAAATACACCACTACCATTTATTCTGTATTTATTTTTTTCTTCAATACATATATCGCAAAATCCTGAAGTTAATGGGGATACTGTAAAATCATGTAATGGATATTCGCCATATCTCTCCATTTTTGATACTTCTGAAAAATGTCTATCTCCAGTAATGAAAATAACGCCTTCTATTTTCTCTTTACTAATTAAATCCAGAATTTTTTTATGTTCTTCTTCCCAATTGATATGATTCTCATAAACTTTTTCTGAATTTAGAAATTGACCCCCTATTGCAATGATTTTGAAAGGTGATTTACTATTTAATAATGCATCAATTAGCCATTGAACTTGATTATCCCCTAATATTTCTCTATAAATATTTTTTCTATTTTGAGGTGTTCTAAAAAAACGGTTATCTAAAAGAAAAAAATCTATGTCGGACCATTTAAATTGAGTGGTAATACCTTGATTTTCACCAAATCCATAAGTTGGATTTGCCCAAAAATCTTTAAATGCTTGGAGTGTAATATTTTTATAAATGAAACTTCTATCTGAATTATTTGGGCCATAATCATGATCATCCCAAATTGCGTAATGATGTACAGAACCTAGAAGTGGTTGCAACTCAGGTAATGATCTATCGTGACTATAACGATGATATACGCCAGTTCTTGAATCATCTGGCTCTCTAAAGTAAACATTATCACCAAGCCATATCATCAAATCTGGTTTTTTCTCAAGTATTGAAGAATATATAAAATAATCTCCTCCATAACTTTTTCCTGGTCTGTCTTTATCTTTTTCATTAGTATAAGCACAACTACCAAAAGCAAAACTAAAATCGGGTGGATTTGTTCTATATTCCCAATGTTTTTGAGTTTTAAACTCTAAAGAATATTCAAATTCAATTTTTTTACCATCAACAACGGGCTGATAAAAATATTCACTTCCAGAAATAACGTTATCAGCAATTAAAGTTGCTGTAAAACCTGATTTTTTATCTGTTTTAAAAGTTTCTGTTTCAAAAATGATATCTGGTTTTGTTTTATCCCAATAAATGAATTTTACATCGCATTCAGATGTTGTTTGAATCCATAAAGCAACTTCCATTTTACTAGAATAACCTACCATTGGCCCTGCATTAATTTTTTTTGCAAAAGGTAATAGTAATGAAATAAAAAATATGTAAAGTACTTTTTTCATCATATAAGTATCATCTCAATTAAAATAATAATATCTAAAATATTAACCACAGAATCTGAATTTAAATCAGCGCATGAGGAATCGTTAGATTCTAATATAATGTTCACTAAAATTATAACGTCTAACACATTCAAGTAACTATCATGATTTTGATCACCAAAAATTAAACATTGATCATCAACACCTAAATAAATATCTTCATCTCCAGTTTGATAATCTAAATATTCTATTGGTATGAAAAACATTTCATCATTGGTTCCATCTCCAGGGTATACCCATTGTGGAGGATTATTAGGATTATCTGGATTATTTATTGTATTATCATAAATACATGTAGCAGTTAAAGTTGAACCAGCAGGAATTTTAAGTAAAAATTCTGGGTAATAAAAACTTTGCCAATCAAAATCCCATTTAGGAATTTTAATAATTGGAATGGTATCATTTTCGTTAGTAGTTGCAAAGATTTCCCAGGATTGTCCTAATAAATGACAATGTGGCAAAATATTAACCATACTAATATCATTTTCTATATAAAGATTTCTTGTAATTGATGTAACTTGGTTTGGTGGTAATGCAAATTCCCAAAAATCAAAAATATATTGATTAATTTCTCTTTCTATATTCTCTTCTTTATAAAATAAATTTATGGAAGACAAATCTTCTTGATCTGTTAATAATGGAGCATAGTGTACTTGGACTAAAATATCTGAATTTTGAGGAATTGTTCTTCCAATATTTTCTGGATACTCAACAGATGATAGACCAGGTGCATACCCACCAATTAAATCAGTTGCAGTACTTAAATTAAATCCACCATAACATTCATAGCCGTATTGATTATCTGAATTTTCCAAGTGGTCTGCTTCACCATGCGGCACATAAGTTATAATTGCATGATGGACAGCTTCTCTATTGCCAGGCCTAAACTCAATAGCAGATAACTCAATTTCTTGTTCGTTTTCTAGTGAAAAAACAAAACATCTATAATCATCTTCATAATTTCCCTCAATGAAGTGTGACTCTTCCATTTCAAACACTAAATCTGGCTGCCCTAATGTAGAACCATCTGGGAAATTTGGCATTGGATATTCAAGGTTTGGATCTCCCTGAATGGCACCATTTTCAATCCAACTAACAATCAAATCAATCTCGTTATCTCCTAAATATCTTTCATCTAAAAGTGTACTAAATTCACGATCTGGAGGCCATGGTGGCATCATTGGATTACCATGTCTTAAATCATCATCTGCTCCAATAGCATATGCTATTAATGATCTATTATTATAAACATCTTGATAATTTTCTAAAGGAAGAAATGCTCCTATTTCACTTGCTCTATGACATGATGTGCAATTATTATAAATGATAGAAGAAATATCCTCACTGAAGTTGATGGCATTTAAAAATGTAATTAAGATATAAACTATGAAATTTTTCATTTTGTTAATCTAAGATTAAATTAATTAACAATACTACGTCAAGAACATCGATTTGACCGTCATTATTAATATCTGATATAAAACTAAAATTATCGTTTAAAATATCATTAATTAATAAAATTACATCTTGAATATTAATCAAACTATCTTGATTAATGTCACCTGTTATATTTTCTAATTTAAAATTGTGCCAACCAGTTAGGGGATGTTTAAATACATCACCAATGTTATTTTGAACTTCTATATAATATTCAATTTCTGCATTAACGTTGATAATAGGAAATTGGGCAGAGTATAATAAACCATTATCTGATGTTCCATCAAAATTTAGATCAAAATCAATATATGGTCCATCATTATCACTATATTTCCAATAAACAAGAACTCTATCCATTTCAGCATTATTATTTCCGTAATCAATAATTTCAACTTCTACATTTATATTATTTGTAAAAAGTTCATTAGTTCTAATTGATTTATGTGAAATATGAATCATATCCTTGTTAAAAATTCCTTTTGTTCTACAATGAAGAGCATCTTCAGAATACCAAGGATCAAAATTTGATCCACTAAATCCAATTACTTCATAACCTGGCATAGCATCTCTGAATGTTTGAATGGCTAAATCATCTTCAGGCAAACCGTACATTGGAACCAAAACTTTATCGTTTAATATTAATGAGTTAGTATAAGCAGCTACTGGATTATTTTCCCAGGGACCTCCTGGTACCTCTGGGCAAAATATTCTTTTGATTTCAAAAGGTCTTTCATAAAAAGTATTTAAACTATAAAATGACTCTGCAAAATCTTCAATACATTCGTATTCGGGACTAGATTCAGAAACTTGCTTAATAATAATTGTTTCTGGGTCCACAAGTTTAGCCATGCAATCTATATGTTGTATACTTATCTCATTTGGATTTTCTAAAATATAATAATCTGATAAAAATAATTCCTGATTCATAATTTCTTTAAAAACTTGGTTTGCAATTTCATTTTCATTTACCATGAGTTGCGTTGAAAATGCCATTCCGTATCCATCAGTCATAAAATTTCCACCTGTCCAGTACAAATCTAAATCTTTAATATCCCAGCCTAATTGGTTAGCAAAATCGATGTTGGTATCATCATCTTCGTCCCATGCTCTTAATAAATTATTTTTTGTTCTTGAATTATTTATTTTTCTATCTAAAACTATTGTATTATCATTGCAGTATCCGTTAGGATCTATAATTTCACCTCCACAATCACCACAATCATAACTGTACTCATCGCAAATAAAGTTTAAACCCCAATCTCCATCATCACAATAGCCATCACCAAGCCAATCAATAATTTGACCGTCTCCATTAAAATCTTCACATAAATCATTGTTAATATAACAATCATAACCCTCTTCTGGGTAAGCAGGTTGATTATTACAAAATTCAGTTCCATTGCAATCTGTAAGAATCATATCCTCATCACATTCTTGTTGTTCAAGATTGCATCCATAATTCTCAGGATACCCATTAAATTTTTGATTAATAACTTCCCAGGAATCCATACCTAATAAAAACTCAGGCCCATGATCTCTAGTCCAATGGCTATATGTATCAGTATATATAAATTCCACATTTGATATATTAACACCTGATTGATTAAATGAAAGTGTTGCAGCACTTTGTTGAAAACCATTTTCAACTAAAACATAAACTATATCATCACTAGCTAATTCAGCTACAAGATCTGAAGGAATTCCAAGTGGCCATCTTATCATTGTTCCAATAGCAGGTTCCCATTCTGCGACAACCCGTTTTTCAGGAATTTGAGAAAAAGATAAACATAATAAAATTGTGTAAAACAAAATTGATTTCATATATTATAGTATGAAACATATCATTTTAATCCTACTCTTTATTTCTTTCAGTTTGTATCCACAATGAGCCCTCTGAGCTAACCCATCTTTACCAGTTGGTAATGCAGATAATGGAATTGGATTGTGGGCAGGTCAAGTTATGGTTTCTGGAAATTATAATTTCCAATATGTTGATTGGACACATGCGGCTATTGGAAATGAAAATTTTGAACATGATGGAAATTTAGTTACAAATATAATCACACCTACTCTTACAATTGGTTTATCCAATTATGTGAACTTTAGTTACCAACAAACCATTGGTATACGAACTATGGATTGGATGAGAAGTGAAGAAAGTACGCATCATCGTGATGAGCATTCTCTTCAAGATTTTTTAAATGCTAATGGTAGTGCCATAGGTGATGCCACATTAAATTTAAAATATTTACTAACTAATACTGGAAATACTTCAGGATCTAGGATTTTTCTTGGAGTAGGATTGATAATTCCATCAAATAGTGTGCTTACTATTAATCCTTTTTTACAAAATGATGATGGAACCTATGAAGATCATAGACATTTTTCTTTGAGTGATGGTTGCTATAAATCAAATGTTGAATTGCAGTACTATATAAAAAACATGACTAAAAAAAGGTATATTCCAACATTTTATGGATTAACACTTAATTATAAAAGTCCTCTAAATGAAAGTAAATATGGATATAAAGCCAGTACAACAATTGTTGGAGTTAGTTCAATACTATTTGCTACAAAATTGAAAAAAATATGGCAACCAAAGGGACTAAGTTTGGGGTTAGCTTTTATTAATACATCAGATGCTTTCTGGAATGACGAAAAAGCTCCAAACTCAAAATCAAAGTTTTTTATTCCAACTATTGGCTTAATATTTAGTGATAAAGACAAAGGTAGTTTAAGTATTAATTTAAAATATGTTAAAGATAATTCAATTATACCTGAAGATGCACCTGATTCTGAAATAAAATCTTATGAATTATCTATTGGCTATAGAAAAACTCTTAAATATTTTATACCTTGGATTAATCCTTAGAGTGCCAATAGGCAAGACCTAAAAAAATAAATTGAATTGGAAGTCTCACCCATGAAGCTGCAAATGCACTAATTCCAATTAATTCTTGCGGCAGTTGATTAAATGCCAAATACAAATTAGCAGGGTAAACTGCTACTAATAATAAAATTAAACCATATGCAGAAATTTTCCTAAGCATGGGTATAAGAAGCATTATACCAAAAGCAATTTCTAAATAACCACTTAAATACACTAATAAAACATCAAAATTAGATAGGAGTGGAGGTATAATATGGGTAAACCAGATTGGGTCTATAAAATGTTTCATGCCAACATTAATGTAAAATATTGACATAATTAAAATGCTAATATATTTAAAATATATTAGCATTTTAATTGCGATAAGGAAATTTATTTAAACTTGATTTGTGTAGTAAGTTCAATTTTAGATCTCGAAAAATCTTCATCAAATTCATCAGTACCAGCATTTTTACCAGTTTGTAATCTAAATGTAGGTGACATTATTACTTCACCCACATCACCTTTATAGCATATATGCGAATAAGAAAGCCATAGATATGATACATTATCATCATCTTTACGGGCCATATCATAAAATAATTTTAATTTTCCATCATTTATTGATCTTGATAATGAAAATCTCATATGGTCAGCCTCATAATAACCTTCATCACCTTCTTCACCATTGGCTGACATATAATAAGACATTCCTGAATCAAACCCAGCAATATTTGGAAGTATAATATCTCCACCAAATGTTGTAGGATAAATATCATCTTCAGTACCACCAAAAGAAGTTAAAAACCTTGGAGTAAACGATACAGAGCCAAAATTTAAAAATGCATCAATACCCAATGTAAAATCGTCACAATCATCTACAGGTTCATCTTCAATAAATTCTTCTCTTTCAACTACATTATTATCTACTGATAAAAACCAGTTGAATTTATAGCCAGAAATTACTTTATATCCTGCAAATCCAAGAGTTGAACTATTGCTAAACAGCGCAAATGGTATATCGACAAGCTTATCATCATAAAAATGCAAATCAAGAGATGGATTGTACTTTAGAGGGAAAGCACCTGCCCAAAAACCCCAATCTTTTTTCATTTGACCAAAATAAAGTTCCATAAATGAGACTGATGGCCTGTATGAAGTTAAAATTCCAGGCTGATTACCAGAATCTCCAATTTTTGTCATTCCAGCAACACTGTTTGTACCTAATTTAGTATTAAAAAACCAACCTTCTCCAATATCAGCTTTCATATTAAGTCTTGCTCTATACATATAATATAAATTAGATGTAGATGAACCATCTCCATTTTCAACTATATCATATCTCGGTCTAAATCTTGCATCACCACTAAACTGTATTTCACTCATTAAAAATGATATAGCAATGATACTAAGTAATATTTTTTTCATTTTTCTCTCCTTGTTTAAATGTTTTTAAAACTAAAAGCTTTAGTAAAAGTCGTCCCCTCAGCAAGTGGATATATAAAGAAATTTACATGTTTTTTATAGTTTTTTAACTCTAAATCTCTCCCTGTTGTAAATTCAACTCTATCTTTATTTAATGTACCAAAGTAATATTCTGCTTTTTCTGGATCTTTATCTGCTTCAGAAATATCAACTGGATACCAACCTTTTCCATCAACATAATAATCAGCCCAGCAATGATAACCGCCAACTTTTCCTTCTGATCCACTTTTTGGAACATTAAATCCCATATGAAACCTTGCTGGTACATTCATAGTTCTAGATAATGACATAAAATAAGAATGGTAATCCGTACAATTACCAACCCCTATATCACACGCATATATAGCATTACCATTACCGAAAGCATAACTATCTTTTTTGTTTTGTTTTTCAACTAACATATCCTGGGTTACCTTTAATCTGCCATATGTAATATCTTTTGGTAACCATTCCTTGCCTGTATTTTTATTTATTCCACCACTAATATATTTATAATTAGGATTATCTTTATCGCCTGTTGGTTTGCCATAATGCATACCATTGAGCACATAATAATAAACACCTCTAATATCTGAACTTGTTAAATTATTTTCATCAATAATTTCTTGAAAAATATTACCTTCTGGTACTGTTAAATTATCTGTTCCTTTATCATAATTATCTGGATTAAGATCTGCATAATCAATTTCATTATGCTCATATCTTTTAACGTCAGCTTTATAAGTTAATGTCATTGATTCTGGCAGACCTTCATTGCTATAACAATAATAGTAATGATTTGAATGAACATGCTCAACATGTTTTTCACAAGTCATTTGCCCACTATCTAAGGTTTCATTTGAGATTACCTGAGTTTCATTTGTTTTTGCAATAGGAAACCATAGTTCAACTTTTTGTTGAGAAGGCTCTAAAATTACTTGATAGGTAAATTCAAAAGTTCTTGAATCAGATAAAGAATCATTATTTTTTGTGCAAGACACTGCAAATAAAAAAGTTAATATGTATGTTATCATTTGAAAAAATTTCATAAAAATCCCCTTAAATTTTAAAATTAAATAAGAATATGCTATCCAGCCCGGGATGCGTTATATCATTCATATATAAGAGGTTTTAAGTTGATAAATCATATTAATAATTTATAAAAAATTTTATGAAAGAATAAGATTAATTAATGTAACTACATCTAAAACATTTATAATACCATCTAAGTTTACATCAGAATTAGATGTTGCATCAATACTACCTAAAATAATACTTACCAATATAACAACATCAAGAACATTAATTGTATTATCTAAATTAATATCACCAACCATTTGATTTTTGTAAATGTTAAAAGAGTAAGCCTTATTATCATATTTATGAAATTTAGGCTTGATTTCAAAATTAAGATTAGTTATATCAGAGTTGAACTGAGCGTTTAAGTTTATTTCCTGTGAAGAATATGGATCAATTATAATTTCTTGATTCTCAATAGTTTCAAACCACTCATTAGTATCTTCCATTGAAAATAAATATATCTGTTTATAACCAGATTTGTTTGAAACAGTAAATCTTAAATTATTATCTGATAAATGAATTCCTTCATTTAAATCTTCAATTTTATAATTATCAAATTTTACAAAATGTGCGTTTGGATGTATTGAAGGGATACGAAATGATCTATAATTTCCTCCAGGATCTTCTTGACTATTTGTAATATTAAAGGCCGCATACCAAATAATATCTTGCTGAGGTGTAACCTCTAAAACATGTCCACCTGCTCCAACAGTATTAATCAACTTATTTCCATTTTCTAAAGTTTGAACACTTCCCATCCAAGGACCAAATAAATCCCATTGCTCAGTATCCCAATGTGGTAATGTATATTCCCAAATCATTTCACAATAACTGTTATCAATCACTCTAAACTCCAGTGCACGACTCGTTGCATCTTGACCAAATAATCCACTAAGATTTCCATTATCAAATAATGTAATATTTCCATTTTCTAACAGATGAACATTATGTTGCCATGTGAAACCTAACTCAGTACAAATATGTTCATCTCCAGTATTGTATCCAGATGGCATGCCAATCATCCATATAATCTCACCTGAAGGATAATCAATTTTTGTTATTCTGGATAAATGCCTAGCAGAAAAATATATAGCACTTTCTTGTTCATCAAAATAAAATGCATTAGAATGCATCCAATCAAATTGACCATCAAAATAAGCATTCCACCAAGTACCACCATATATATCATAATCATTCATGGAAAAATGATCAAATGGATTCCAACGCCAAATCTCATTACCATCTTGATCCCATTCAACAATTGCTTGACCAAACCAAGGGTATTCATTTGTAATACCATCTGCTTCATAACCAAGACCTCTGTAAAGATTTGTCCAGTCACCAAGCGGAATTGGACCTTCTTGAAATTCCCATACAAACCCCATGTAGTTTCCATTTGGTATAGACTTAACTTCATGAACATCAATATATTGGTCTTCTGGACCAGTCCATTGATAATTATTATCATAATTAATGACTGAACCAGTGTATGTAGGAAAATCATTGAAACTAGAACCAGATATTTGACCATACTCATTTATATAGTTCATGATAAAATTTTTGTTATGATCATTCCATATTTGTCTACCATCTTTATCAAAAACTATACTTCTATTATCGTTTGATAAATCACCCATTATTGTTAATCCATCATAATAAGCATCTTCATTAATCATTGAAGTTTGGATATTTCCTGTATTATTTCTGGCTCTAACTCTAAAAGTAAAAGAATCAATCCAATCTCCGTAAGAATTGTCATCATATATGGGTCTGACACGCCAATGATAACTCTGGTTCCAATTAATATCATAATCTTTATAAATGTATGCTAAATCAGGTGTATTTAAATCTAAAATTAAATTTGTAAACTGTGAATTTTGTGATATTTGTATGTTATACAAATTAGCATCAGGTTCTTGATCCCATTCAAATAAAACATGAATATATGAAATGAACTGTCCATCTGTTGGCTTCATCATCCCACAAAATAATAAAGATGAAAATATGCTAATATTTAAAAGTGTTGAGATGAGTATTTTCATAGTTTATCCTAAATAACTTCTAATTATCTTAAAACAAAAATAATTAATTCTATCAAAATTTTTATGTTAAAAAATGTAATTTATAAAGACCTTTTATCAATTTCATCTCTTATTGATTCGATAAAATCATCAATCTTAAAAGTACCTTGATTACCTGAAAATTTACGTCTAATTGATAATGTTTCACTTTCAACTTCCTTTTCACCAATGATAATCATGATAGGTATTTTACTAATTTCTGCATTACGTATTTTTGCACCCATTTTTTCATTTCTTAGATCGATATTTACTCTGACTTTTTGTTTTCTTAATCTATCACAAATAGATTGAGCATAATCATTAAATTTGTCAGAAATTGGTATTATCGCAGTTTGAACCGGAGCTAACCACAAAGGAAAGTTTCCTGCAAAATGTTCTATTAGAAATC
>TARA_B100001121_G_scaffold79298_1_pt1 | contig 21947 bp, 15 predicted proteins | sample TARA_B100001121 | Tara Oceans TARA_B100001121 (sample SAMEA2622817) | marine metagenome | biome: marine biome (ENVO:00000447); feature: surface water layer (ENVO:00002042); material: "saline water (ENVO:00002010), including plankton (ENVO:xxxxxxxx)" | depth 5 m
GCTCAACCATTTAGATGGTGAAGAAGATCCAGGATTCCGTGAGTTTATCTTAGTCATCAAAGAGCGTAATTTCATCAACAATATGCGTACAGTATATCGTGAATCAGAAGATCAGTTGCCTGGTGTAGATACTACGAATCAATAGGTGATAAGTTGGTTGACCTAGTACAATCGGTCGCCAGTGCTTTTCCTTCGGATAGGAAAAGTTTTGATTCTGTGATTATGATTTCAAATAGCGTCAAAAAGATTAGGCAAATTCATGAGGTCATCCCAAAAGAGGTCAATACAACAATTTTGACCAGTAAATCAAGAGTAATTGAATCGTTTAGCGATGATAAAATCGTCGTTGAGATGATGGATGAGTCATTATCCACTATGGGACTACAGGTATTATCACAACTACATGATATGATTTTGCAGGCGATTGGTGAGGGCAGAATTTCCCGTGGTGAGAAATTACTAGTTGTGCTTGCCGAACCCATGGATGGCATTTTCTCGATTGACACAACAATGCTAAACGCCAATCGCTTTGCGACACTAGCAATTGAAATCAACGTTGACCTAGAAGTGTTGACCAAGGCGATGCAATTAGCACGACACATAGGTTCGAGAGGTCGAGAGGGACATTCAGTAGGCGCATTATTTGCCATTGGCTCATTACCGAAATTGAGAAAATACTCAACGCCATTGGTGCTTAATCCGTTCAAAGGCCATGATGCTGATAAAAAGAGTATCTTGTTCGATGAAAATCACGAAACCCTGGCTGAATTCGCTTGGTTAGACGGAGCGATATTTTTCAATAAAGATGGTGTTGCAAGTGACGCTGGAAGATACATCCAGGTTCCGGCAGGTACACAACCCAAGTATGGTGAAGGAGGTCGACACCTTGCTGCAAGAGCTATCTCTCAACTTGCAGAATGCGCAGCAATATGCGTCTCGTCATCCGGTAAGATTACGCTATATGTTAACGGAAGAGAACGATATAAAGTTAGACTGAACTGATTATTCCGCTTCTTGTATCGTACTTTCAAATGGATTCAAGCCAAATTCTGCCGCACTAATTCTTATTTTAATCATGTTCAAATCGTCTCGTGCGTTCTTCAATGAGGCAGAGTGAACATTCCTTGTGACGATTTCTCTTACCCGCTTTATTGATGCTAACCGTTGATTCCTGTCTTTCGGTCTCAGCTGTTCTCCTCTAAGTGACATTAACCAATCTTCTAATACATTCTTTCCCCATTCTGGGGCTCGCATTTGCGCCGCTAAAACGATATCTGAATTTCTGTGCCTAAATCTAACTCTGCCATCGCTGATTCTTGTTGCTTGTATCGAACCGGGATTCCAAATATCGAGGGGTATGTGTAAATGATGTTTAATTTCAATTCGGTCACGTGCCATGTTTATCGCATTTTCTTTGAACATAAAATCGGCGACCAGTACGCTACGTCGCAATTTTATGAACACCTGAACCGACTCATCATCCTCAAACCACTCGAGTATTTCAAACGGGTTTTGACCCCAAGTTTCGTCGCACCACTCGGCAATGTCGTCACTTAGTGGTTGCATGAACACCCCTCATTTTCCTCATTCTTCAACTTGTCCATGTGTTGTTAATATTCAAATTAAGTGACAACATGGCAGGTGCATGGCAGCGAGTTGGGGGACGGTTGATTTTGACTGGTCGTTCGTCTTATTGCTGATATTCACTTGGTATATTCTACTGAGAGTTTGGGAAAATAACGGTACGTTGGACAGATGGAATGCGTCCCGAGTATTCGGAGTCATTCTAATGGTTAGAAGCAAAAGGGGTTTGAAATTACTAGATAAAACGGTCAAGCCGAGAAGCTTTTGGCGTTTCTATGGTGAAGTCTCCTTATGGGTATGTGTATTTTCCATGCTAATGGTTGGATTATTGATGATTATCGCTTTCATAACGGCACTGATTACTCCCCCAGAAACCGCTCCAAGCGCAAGCGAACTGGTAGCAATTCCCGGACTTAATCCAGTAATTCCGTTGGGTTGGGGGGCACTAGCATTCATTGTTGCGCTGGTAATTCATGAGTTCGGTCATGGTTTACAAGCAAGAGCTCACGGTATGAGAATCCGCTCTTTCGGGTTACTACAACTAGGTCCTTTGCCATTGGGTGCATTTGCTGAGCCACAATATGAGGAATTAACCACTGCACCTAGTAAAGAACGTATGCGAATGTTTGCTGCAGGTCCAGCAACTAACATTTTTGCGGCGGTAATTTGTTTGATGTTCCTTGGTGGTTTGGCAGGACAATTCGTAGCGGAGGATTCAGGCGTCCATGTTAGAGGCATCGTCCAAGACGAGGGTGCTTATGATGCTGGATTACAACCATGGGATACAATCCAATTCATTGATGAAGAACCAGTTGCAAATGTTGATGCTTTCTATGACGTTATGGCAGGTTATTCTGCCAATGATAGTATCTCGATAACGGTAATGCATAGGGATGGACAGATTGAGACTGTCAATGCTACATTGTCTGATAAGTACGATTATTACACAGACCTTGGGTGGTCATCATCGGACCTAGAAACACTGGGAATTGAACGAGGCGACCCTTTTCTCGGGGTTGAAGGCCTTTCTGGATCAACCGCCGGAATCGACAGATTAGCCGGACCATTATCGCCTCGTTGGGAAGGTAACATTATGCAAAAATCGATCATGGTTCCTTTCCATACTCTCAGCATGATGATTGTTCCGTTTGAATTACAAGGAGTTGCCATGCATCCATTTGAAGAATCTTTACTACAAGCCGATGACAACTCTTTTGCCAAAACCCTTGGAACCGATGGTCTCCTGTTTTTAGTCAACTTATTTTTCTGGTTGCTATGGGTCAATATATTGTTAGGATTTACTAATCTTATTCCAATGGTACCCTTTGACGGTGGTCACATGTTCAAAGACATGCTGAGGGGTATTCTCAACGGTGTCAAGAAGGTAGGCAGAAAATTGAAATTTTGGGATATAAATCCGATGTGGATTGAACATATCTCCAGTAAAGCTTCGAATATTTCTTCATTAGCATTGTTGGGTATGATATTATTTATTTTGATAATTCCATACTTTTGAGATTACAATCTACGTTTTTTTAACTCTTCCAAAATGTTCCTTTTTGGGCTAATTGGATTATTTCTGTCAATATCTTGATGCCCAATCAAATTTGATACAGTATTACTACGATGCTGTAAATTTTTCATATTTTCTTGCGAGTCACTCTTGGAACAGATAAGAGCGATGAATTCGTTAAGCGGCATGCCGTCATTCCAGTTTAGGTATGGTTTGCCGTTTCTCGTTAATGGTAAACTGGGTAATGAAGGCGCAAGTTTTCTCAACTTCCCGTGCAGAGTGTCAGTTTCAACTCGGAAGATGCGCCAAGAATCACCTCTTACACCTTTCAATCGGTAAGCGTAAAGGGGCATGAGGCACGATCTGTTGCCTTCATAGACCAATGCATTATATTGCTCTACGGTTCTGCCCGAGAGGTATAGTTTGGGTTCTTTAGATGACTTAACCTCAATTGGGAAGCAAATATCGCCTCTTAATGCTAACAAGTCACCAGAACCTTCGATGCCAGAACCTGCAGCTCTAACAACCAAGAACGGACGCTTTTCTATTAGTCTCATTTTGGCTTTTTCAACCTCAGAACATGACTTAATTATCGCATCTACACCCTTAGCCAAGCCAGCGAGAACCTGTCTCAATTCTCTCTCATACTTGCTGCTCACATTGACCAATCAATGTCAAGCGCTTTTGATTACTTCGGTATTGATTAGATGATATACTGCGATTTCTTTGGTCTGAAAAATTTCGGTAGGTTTGTGTTCCTCAATGATTTGGCAACTCCATGGCCCGCTTGGCAATACGGACTGATAACTTCCGTTTGTCGTTCAAATTAATCGAGTCACTTCGCTCTAAACAACTTGAATTCACCGTCTTAGAACTCAATAAACCCGTGCCAAATGAAAGTATAATCTGGTTCTCATCGCCCTCAGAGATTGTTAATTTCCCGTCTGTAGGGACTCCGATACCCGTCGAGATTGATACTATCGATACTGCGATTTTGTCGGCGATGTTCCAGCTTAAGGGTCCCGCTGCATCAGTATCGTTGGTCATCGGTGTTGATCCAGGGCCATATCCTGGCATAGCCTGGCTAGTCGATGGAGCGTTTTGTGGGATAATGCAACTAACCTCCATAGCAGACGTCGTTCCAAAACTACAGCAATTAAGAAAAATAGCTGAATTTGAGGAAATTACGATTCGAGTAGGTGATGGAGCGCCGTTAATTAGAGACCGAATTGTAAACGAATGCGTATCGAGAAATTGGATCACTGAACAGGTCAATGAGAGTCGCACCTCTTCAGGACTCATTCGCAATAATCATTCCATTTCGGCACTAAGAATTGCAGCGAATTCTGGCACTAAAGTCTGGCAAACAAGAGAAATTAGTCCAACTCAGGGCGATATCAAGTATATCCAAACCGAGAGTCGAAAGCATTCCAAAGGTGGATTTACCATCTCAAAAAAGGCGGCGATTATGGTTGCCAAAGGTGAGTTAACTATGGAAGAAGCAACAGCACTGCGAAGCCGTCATTCCTCTGAGGAATAATCGGCCTCGAGTTTGGCTTGATGCATTTCTGGAGAATCTTGCATGATTTTCTTCAATACAGCTTCCAAGCCGACCGGTGCAAAAATTATGCCACCAATGACCATTGCCAAAAATAGGAATGATGAACCAGGAACGTAATGTGTGCCAGGTGAATTTGGACCACTTAACATCAATTTGACAGTTCCCAGCCATGGTATTTCGCCTCCGGCTACACCAACCAACCAGTCTTCTCTTACTGGTCCAGCAACACCTGACGCGCTATGAACACCAGAAGAGCCGTTTACAACTAGTCCCCCTTGGTCTACTGAGCATTGATTATTATCTCCCAAGGTCACGATTCCAGAATGTTTTGGTTGCCAATTCCATACCACTAGATATGGTTCCACATTAGCGTGAGCCATTCGTTTGCAGTCATAGTAACCGGCACTGTAACCATCAAATCTTATGGTTATCGTTTCGGAGTCGGTGACATTGGTTCCGGGAACTGCCCATGTCAAAACGCAAGTACCCATCTCACCATCTTTGTCTACTGCGCCACTATCCCATGTCCCCCCGTTCGGGCAGTGTTCTGAGTTATTTGCATCACTACTTGCCGCACGGTTTGGAGTCATGGTCTGGCTTGGTTCGACTCGCATAATCGCCCGATGAATAATCGGTGTACCTTCATCTCCGTTTTTCTGATAAATAATTACATCACCTTCCATTCCGTGTGTTTCGTAGCCGTGATACTTATTGTCTCGGTCACTGGCTTCTGCAAAAGTTACAATGTTATCGTAGGGTGTGTCCATTACTAAGATTAAGTCGCCAGCATCAATACTACCAATCTCTCCATTCGTTTCGTGAATCATCGATGAGGATTCAACTACAACCAAAGGAGGCATAGTACCGGTGTGCGCCCACAAACCTAAGACGAGGAAAGCAATCATTGCTACCGCTAACATCATCTCTCGTAGGAGATTACTCAACGGATTACTATCGCTCAACTTTTACCCTCATTTGCGCTTTTTCAGGCCTTTTTCAACGAGAAAATCTTCCCACGCAACAGCGTGACCAGCGCCGAGAATTTTTGCCGCTTCATCCCCTTCAGACTTGCGGCGCTTCAATTCAGAAGTCGAGTCAATCTGTTTTAGTTCGTCGAGTAAATTGACATAGCCTCTAAGGTTGAGGAACTCTGGAGTTGCAACAATTAAGATGAGACTTGAAAGTACTATCATTCCTATTGCAGCACCGGTAAAATCACCCCACTCGGCATCGCTTTGCAGGAATAGTAGTTGGTATGCACTGGCCATTAATAAAACGCTGGAGGCACCAAATGCTGTTGCACTCAACATCAATTGTCTGCCGTGCTGCTTGTCCCATAAATCGCCAAAGAACCCCATATCATCACCATTGCTTGGTAGGTGGTATCATGTTTGAGTTCTTTGATGTTTTGTTTGGAATTTTTACTACAAATAATCAAAAGTGATTGGGGTAACCATACACCGCGGGGGTGGGGAGAGTATGTCTAGTGTATTTTCCCGACTTCATGAAAATTTGCAAAAAGCGCTTGCTGCAAAGGGTTGGGAACCAACACCAATTCAAGAATCTGCCATCCCAGCAATAATTCAAGGTAACAATAGATTGTTGATTGCTCCTACCGGTTCAGGTAAGACATTGTCAGCCATTTTACCAATCCTGCACCGCTGTATCAGCGAAAACTGGGAACCATTATCAGTTCTCTACATAACTCCGCTCAGAGCACTTAACAGAGATGTTGATCGTAGGCTGCAGGAAATTGCGGAGTCAGTCGGATTACGTGTTGGTTTGCGGCATGGTGATACTACTCAATCAGAGCGAGCAAAACAAGTTAGAAAGCCACCACACATTCTTGTGACAACTCCTGAAACCTTTCAATTGATGTTCACGGGAAAGAATCTGCGAGGGTTGTTAAAAACAGTTGAAGCAGTTATAGTCGACGAAGTTCACGATTTAGCGGCTAGCGAACGCGGTTGGCAGTTGTCGTTGGGTTTAGCAAGGCTTGAGGCTTTGTCGGGCAAAAAAGTACAGCGAGTAGGGTTGTCGGCCACCGTTGGTAATCCGCAGCAAGTAGCAAGCTGGCTTGCTGATGATGGTGAACCAATTATCGAAACCGGAAAGCGAGTTACTGAAATTGTTGTGGAAACGGAATTTCCCACTCCAGAAGATGAAACAGGAGGGATTGAATATGCCATCCCGTCTCGGGCTCATGCAATATTTCGAAATGTTATCAAAATGATTCGTCAAGATGCACCATGCTTACTGTTTGTCAATAGTAGAAGTGATGCCGAGACAATTGCTAACAGGTTACAAAAGATGGCTCCTGACTTAGATATTGGAGTGCATCATGGCTCGCTTGCAACCAAGACTAGAGTTGAGATGGAAGAGGGTCTACGAACCGGTAAAATTTCTGGGTTAGTGTGTACCTCAAGTCTTGAATTAGGCATTGATATTGGTCTAATTAATCGTATAATACAAATCAAGAGCCCTCGTTCAGTTGATCGTTTACTGCAAAGGGTTGGGAGAGCAGACCACCGTCTTGGTGGCATCGGCCGAGGCAATATTTTCGCTTGGGATTGTGATGAATTATCCGAGGCCACGGTCATTGCTAATAGAGCCATGCGAGGTGAATTAGAACCGGTAATTTGGCGTGATAATCCAAGAACTGTTGCGGTAAATCAACTAATACTGATGGCCCACTGTTTCAAAGCGGTACCAATAGATGATGCTACAAAAATCATTAGCAATGCGCCCCAATTCAAGGATTGGAATCGTGACAATACAATTGAGTTATTGGAGGTAATTGCCGATAATTGGTTGGTAAAATACGTCGAGAATCCAATCGAATCGCCTTGGTATCGTTGGCCTACAGCAATTTATGAAGAGGCTAAACTGATGGCAGAAAATAAATTGGTAAATCTTCCTGACGAACGACCATTGTTCAAAACTCCCGATGCAGATATCGATGATAAATTGAAGAAAATAGAATTAAAATTACCTTCTAAGTATGCTAACGGATGGTTTTCAGTATCAGGCAGAACACGTGACTGGGTCAGTAAACACCTGTCAATGATTCCAGATAAACAATCATACAAAGTTAGGGATAGTGTTACCAGAAGAACCATTGGTACGGTTGATGAAGCATTCGTTCTATCGCTCAATGATTCTGGTGAAGATGAAGATGGGGCAGTGAGACGATTTGTCATCGCTGGTCGCACCTGGATGATAATTGATGCAGACCCAGAAAAGTCTGAACTATTGGTTGTCCCTGCATCAGACCAAGCAAAAGCACCGCAATGGGTTGGTGAATTGCCACCTGTGCCCGCAGATGTCGCAAGAGAGATTGGCAAATTGAGAGAATTGGTAGCCGAAGATTTAGGCTTGATTTCTGTCGACAAATTAGACTCTGTTGATCGATTTAACTTACTATCATCATCTAATTTAACGCTCACTGACTACCCGATAAATGAGCATGGACTTGGAATGCTGAGCGAGGAAATCGGCGAACACATGGAAGCATCGGGAGTTATTCCTACGGATAGTAGAATTACCATTGAGGCAAGGAATGATGCAATAATCATCAATTCCTGTCACGGTACCAAGATTAACGAGACGCTCGGTCACCTACTACTCGCCATGGCCTCGACTAAATCCGGCAGTTGGGGGCGATTAATCATAGAATCAACAAGAATTGGGATTCAAGCCTCGGGTATATCTCCTGAAGATTTAGTAGGTTGGCTGAATGAAACGCCACCTGATGCTTTGGAGGGTGTACTAAGCGTAACTCTGCCCAATTCTCGACAGTTAAGGTGGCGATTTGCTGAAGTTGGCAAGACTTTCGGAATAATTAGGCATGGGGTAGATCCGAGAAGAATAAATCTCCAAGCCTTAATTCGCAAATACCGTGGTACAGTGGTATTGAGAGAGGTATTGGATAAATTATTTTTTGAGAAAATGGATATTCAAGGGGCGTCTGATGTGTTATCCGCGATTCAAGAGGGAGTGATAGCGATTGAAATTGCTGCAGCTGGACCAATTGGTCTGTCAAGACGGTCAAGCAAAGATTTGTTATTACCAAATTGGGATAATGCTGCTGTTAGGGAACGACTCAAATTACGGTTAGAGAACGAACGAGCAGTACTGTGCTGTTTGAAGTGCAAAAGCATCAGGCGATTTAGAGTTGCAAGGTATAATGAGATTGCTGATATTGGTATTTGTCTAAAATGTAATGGTAGGATGCAGGCCTGTGCGAGGGAAGGATTGCTTTCGATGTTGCAGGATTGGGTTGCATCGGATGAAGATTCCGACCGAATTAGGATGATAAAAAATGCAGAAATGGTACAGAATAGAGGGCAGGAGGCAATCATGTGCTTGATGGGTCGAGGTATTGGTGAAGCGACGGCACAGAGAATCCTGCGCAAGGTTCCTCGAAATAATCGAGATGGCCTACTTAGAGCAATTCACTTAGCGGAAATAGAATACGCTCGAACCCGAAGGTTTTGGGGTTAATTTGCCGTATCTTGCAAATTGATTAGTTCGGCAGCCTGTACAACATCACCCTCTTCCCACCAATCAACTGCAATAAACGTCGGTCGTTTTCCGTGCTCTTGCCAACATTCATTGGCCCTTGCAACGAGAAATTCAACGTCATTTGCTTCTCCAGCCTGGGTTGGGTCTGCTAATCCAACTTGATTGCTCAACCAATTATTCATGTGAAATACTTGCTGATTCCCGTCACCTCTATGCACATCACAGTTCATTTCAGCAGTGCTCTTTTCACCATAATTCGTTGTCCAACTGTGGCTTAGAAAGTCGTGAATCCATGGGTGTCGTTCATCATCGCCCTGTTCCCAGAATACAACTAAATTAGTTTGATTATCTATCATACTCTGCAAAGTTGGCCATGGCTGATTGACGGTGTGCATGAAGACTCTATCCATTAAGCCTGAATCAATGAACACCTGCTCAAGATGTTCAGGCGATACATAATTTTCGACTAATACTGTTACCACATCTTGAGGATTGTCACTCATTTTTTCCTCAAGATTAGTTAGCCAATCAACTGCGCTTACATTGCCGTACACGCACGGGCTGAATCCACGGTCATCACTGCCGTGACAAAGTTTCACCCCTGACAAGGTTTTGTCATTTAGGTTATCATAATGTGTGTCGATCATGAATGCTCGCATACCTGCTTGCCATTGAGCGTTGAAGCCAGTTCGATGGTTACTTGCCGGATAGTAGATTCCATCATCTTCAGTCGCAAATGCATTGTGCGTCTCTGGGAAGGTAACATTGTCATAAGTACGTAAGCATAGTATCAACATTCCATTGCATGGTTCAGTTGGTTCTGGCTCCGGCTCCGGTTCTGGTTCCGGCTCTGGCTCCGGCTCTGGTTCCGGCTCTGGTTCCGGCTCCGGTTCTGGTTCCGGCTCCGAGCCATTATTTTGGTCTTCGACATTATCTTCTTGGTTATCTCCCAACGGGTCAAGCGGGTCTATACAACCGGAAAATAATAACAAAGCGGATATTATTAGCGTAATACCAACTCTGCTCATGGCAGTCCCTGTAAGTTAACATCAATCAAATTCTCGGTCAAATTCGAGACTCAGATACTTCTTACTTCAACACCGGCTTCTCTCAACATTTCATTAGAGATGGTGAAATCTTCTTGCCATCGCTCCGGAATTTTGCCAGCATCCGGATATACTACCTCTTTGATTCCGGCTTGAATCAATGACCTAGCACACCTAGAACATGGTGGCCATGTCACATAAGCAGTGCTGTTTTTCAGTGAAACACCGATTCTTGCAGCATGCATTATGGCGTTTTCTTCGGCGTGGCAAATTAGTGGATATTTCTTCTCTCGATTTGTCAATCTATCCTCATCATCATCAATGCCTCGAGGGAATCCATTGAATCCCGTTGAGCGAATTTCTCTGTCCTCTCCAACAACTACACAACCAACTTTAGTCGAGGGGTCTTTGCTCCACAAAGAGATGTGCTTAGCAAGTTCAATGAACCTAAAATCCCACTTATTGCTCATCCGGACCAAATGCCCCTGTGCTAATCTTAATTTCATTGCTTCGGCAATAAACTTAGGTCATTATCGGAGTTTTTACCCAGATAATTTAGTATATTTCCTTGAAGATAAAGCGAACCAATCGACAGTATTGTGCCAGCATTATGTGCATCGACAGATAGGATTCTATCTAAAGCAGCATCTACTTTTTCAAAGATGTGTACATTACAATTTTTCCAATTATAATCATTCAAATCATTTGGTTCAATTCCGGGATATCTCCCTCCCTGAGGTTTAGTAAGGTATAATTCAACACTTTCGAAATTCGAAAAGAGATCATTTACCAAATCAAGCATAACTTCGAGCTCTTGTTGCGGCGAGGTCCCGAAAATCACAGTAATTTTATCTCGGTCATCTCCACGTTTGGCTAATTCAATCAACTGTTCTTTGACACGTCTAATGCCTGATGGGTTATGTGCTGCATCGAGAATTAATCTATGACCTGAATCCAGTTTAATCTCTTGCAAACGAGCGGGCCAATTCATTCCGATTTTGGCTGACTCAATCATTGACTGATCAATATCTAAAGTGGCAAATATTTGTTTTGCGATTTGCGCCGCTTCACTTAGCACATCAGTATTGGAATCAATCTCAACAAATGTGCAAGGAACGTCTTGCTGACGCTCACCCAATTTCGTATTTGCACTTTCTCGCGTGTATTTTACGACCGTATTTTCATAATTTTTTATTGGCATCTTTCTAGCAATCAATGGTTTTCCGGGCCTTGCAATTGCTGCTTTTTCTCGAATGATTTGGTAAATATCTTCACCAAGGATATCAGTGTGTTCTTCAGTAATTGCTGTTAACACCGCTAAGTCTGCGGGAGCACATCTTGTCGCATCTAATCTTCCCCCAAGGCCGGTTTCGAGAATCAAGTATCTGGGTTGCAAGTCCGCCGCAATCACCATGGCTGTCAAGAAGGTCGTTTCAAAGAATGTAGGATTAATTGACAGCTGTTTAGCAGTGTCCCTCACAGTGTTTAGAGCACCGTCGAACTGGTTAGGACTGACAGGAACACCGTTCACCCTTACTCGTTCTTCAATTCGGCATAGATGCGGTGATGAAAAGAAAATATTAGAATCACCGTTGAGAGTTATTGATGTTGCAAGCAGTGAACACAGGGTGCCTTTGCCGTTACTACCAGCGACATGAATAACAGTTGTATCATCTAATTTGATGTCTAGTGATGATAATATTGCGCGAGTATTTCCAAGACCGAGTGCCATACCGCTGGATTTGGTTGATTCCAACCACTCTCGATTTGACAACTGACTTGCCACACTCAGCCCAAATGTCGATACGGCATAATTCTTAGTGATATGATTTAACTAATTAAAATAAAAGCGATTCACTCAAAAGATAGAGCATCCACGCCAAAACATGAGCGAAGCAGACATCCCAGATTCTGGTCCGAGCACTGCTTCTCAAGAATTTGCCATGGTCGAGCAACAACTAGCGCAAGAAACCAGTGTTTTTGCATTGATGAAAGAACAGATGACTTCCATGTTTGGTATGGTTTCGATGTTCGTTTTGACCATCCTTCTCGCGTTGTTTATTCGGCCATGGTATGATGTTGCGGAACTACACGCATTTGGCGAATCAGGTGCAACACAGTTTAGATTTATTCTTCTTGAATTGATCATGATTTTCATCTTCACAGCGGTCGTGATTGCGTTAGCAAGATACAAGAAAGAGTGGGTAATAAAATACGGAATCATGGGAGTATTGACCATTGCTCTAATGTATACTACAGTTCCGTTGATGCATATGTTAGTAATCGACTTTGATGTTGAAGACTTTGAATATGAAACCACATCAACATACTCTGGAGAATATGTTGCAGATATGGGTATGGATGGATTCCTGACTCATGAATTGACTGGCAATGCCACTAATTGGCAAGATTCTATTGCGTTCTACAGCCCAGAGTCATTGCACGCAGGTGAAGCTGCATGGATTTCGAATTTTAGCAGATTACCTGCCGGAGATTTTGAAAACCTTAGAATTGTGAAATCAGAAGGTTACCTCACCATCACCAATACTGCATGGATGTGGACTGTCAATACTGCAACCGGGGCCATTGAGAATGTCTTTGAATGTAATTACTTTGACGGTCAAGGAAATCTGCAGTTGGGCATGCCTAACGGTTACAGTTGTGACATGGCCGTAATGGCACAGAACGGGGTTTACATCTTTTCTAATAGCGGCGAAGTAACTTATCACGTAATCAGCGAAAATACCGGTGCATTGTTGGCGCCACAAGCCCAGTGGGTCTTGCCAAGTTACATCAATTACGGAGACGGCTTCATTGAAGCCATACATTTTGCTGATGACCGCCTACTGCTGGTAACCGAAAAAACCGCCATGGTTATGGCACTTAAGACTAGCAAGGTCTCTCTGACAGCCGAAGAGATGCCAATCGAATTTGAGCACTATACAGAAGCCGGTTTAACCTCTGCAGACTTCGGACATTCACCGTGGTCAACCGAGAAAATAAGCGATAACAACGGCATGAGTGGTTTACTAATTGTCGGTGAGGCAAACGGTAACGTTACGGGTTGGGAATGGAATGGAACAAAATCAGATACAAACCAATTTTCTTTGCAGGAAAAGATGAAAATTAATGGATTGGTTGACACAGTAAAGCAGGTACAAATCACCGACTTGGGCAACTCAGGATACTCTGACCTACTGGTTTCAGACAACGAAAATTCCTTTTGGTTATACTCTAGCTTACTGAAGAACCGAGCGACATTTAGCGTTGCGGACGATTTCTTGCAAGGAGTGTTTCTAAGCAATGGATCAGAGGATTACTATTATGCGGTTTCAGCATCTTCGATTGATAGTGGTGTTATTGAAGACAACATGTACACTTTAGACGGCTTACAATTGTACAATGTCCCTTTCTGGGCAGGTGTGATATTGGGATTGCTGCTAATGATTCTCCTTTACTTCCACAGTGAGTGGTATGTGGTGAATACAGTTGGAGTTCTTGTCGGTTCAGGGGTTATTGTTATGCTGGGCGTGGCATTTGTCCCAGGATTGATTATGATTTTCATGATATTAGCCGCTATTTATGATGCTTGGGCGGTTTACCGCTCGAAACACATGTTAGAATTAGCAGACACCATGATTGGCCTTCAGTTGCCAATTCTATTGGTGGCACCACAGGATAAAGGCTACTCATTCAAGGATGAGAAGACCAAGATGGTCGACAAACCACAGATTGCTCACTCTTCACCTCCGGTAAACGCTTCAAAGGTAGTTAAGAAGAAGAATAGTGAAGCGTTGTTTATGGGTCTTGGTGATATCATTTTCCCCGGTATGTTGGTATTGTCTGCCGTACAGTGGCTGGATAGTGACAGTGCTTTTGCGATTGCTATGTTTGCATTGGCAGGGTCCTTGTTGGGCTATCTTGCACTGATGAGTTATGTTGCCAGGGGTCGGGCACAAGCAGGATTGCCACTACTAAACGGTGGAGCGATCTTGGGCTATTTGATTGGCGGATTGATCTTCATGGGCACTGAAATTTTCAATCTTGGTATTTCGTTTTAGGTGATTAAATGTTAGATATTCACATGTTCAGGGATAATCAAGCACAAATTCGTGCTGATCACGACAAGCGTGGCATTTCCCATGACAAGATAGATGAGGTTCTAAAGTACGATAAAATGTGGTTGAACCTACAGCACGATACCAATCAACTTAGGCAAAAGAAAAATATTGCAGCCAGGGGTATTAGCGAAGCAAAAAAATCTGGCGATGAAGCAAAAGCACAAGCAATTTTGGCGGAAGTAGCCTCACTCGGTGCTGAAATATCTCGGCTTGAGGCTGAGACCCAAGCTGCAAAAGAACAACGCGATACAATACGTATGTCAATCCCTAATATCCTACATCCAGATGTTCCTGAAGGTGACGATGAATCTGGTAATACCGTACACAGCGTCTATGGGGAAAAACCTGAATTTGATTTTGAGCCTAGAACTCACAACGAACTTATTGAGATGAACAAATGGGTCGATTTGAAGCGAGCGGCTAAGATTGTAGGTAGTAGGTTTTTCTTCCTCAAAGGAGATTTAGCGCGATTAGAATTAGCGCTACAAAATTATGCGGTCGATTTCATTGGTAACAGAGGCTATACATTTGTCCAGCCACCGGTTATGATGAATCGTCAGGCGTATGAGGGAGTTACCGACCTAGGTGACTTTGAAACTGTAATGTATGGTATTGAACCAGATAAATATTACATGATTGCAACATCCGAACACCCACTTACGGCCATGTATATGGGCGAGACCATTCCAGAAGACCAGTTGCCCTTGAGAATCGTTGGAGTTTCGCCCTGCTTCAGGCGAGAAGTCGGCTCCCATGGTCAGTCTGATTTGGGAATTTGGCGGGTACACCAATTTACCAAGATTGAACAAATCGTAATTGCAAAACCTGATGATTCATGGTCGATTCATGAAGAGTTGTTGAAAAACTGCGTAGATTTGTGGAATGAATTGGGACTGCATTACGAGGTTGTCAACATTTGTACCGGTGACATGGGGACTGTTGCTGCCAAAAAATATGACTTAGAGGCTTGGTTGCCTGGAGCAGGACAATACAAGGAAATCGTGTCATGTTCAAATTGCACTGACTACCAAGCCAATCGTTTGCAAATAAAATACGGTCAGCCAGGCCATGCTAATCAACCGATAGTCCACACGCTCAACTCTACCGCAGTTGCAACCTCAAGGGCTTTAGTAGCAATCATTGAACAAAACCAACTGGCGGATGGTAGAGTGAAAATACCCGAAGTTCTCGTGCCGCTTATGGGCGGGCAGACTATCTTAGAACCATGTCAGTGGGGCTAATCGAGCAAGCCAGCCTTTTCAATTTCTGAAATGTCAATATCCCCGGGTAACCCGAGGTCTACGGGCATTCCTCCAATGGTGATTATTACACCCGTAATATGAGTAAACAAACAAGGGGGGAAATCGCTTTCATTCTTCTTGTCGTTCAGTAACTTCCAACCGCTTGCTGATTTGCGTTTTATCTTAGCGAAGGTCTCGACATCTCCAAATGCAATCCAGCCATTAGCGTTCCAGGCATGTTTCTGTAACTCTTTGGTCACAAAGGCTGGAGCAGGGGCTACAGTATGACGATACGGCCAAGCGTTTACCCAATCAAGCCCTGAGTCACGTAGCCATTCGATGCCAGTTGGCTCGCTACTGGCAGAGATAGTTTGCCCAATTGATTCTAAATGTCTCAACAAGCTGCGCAAATGAGGATGCCTTGATTGATTCTTAGCGAGATTTTCGGCTATGTTAGTTGCCGTCAGTATTCTCCCCTCATCAAGGTGCAGTAGTGCACAAACAACATTTCCGTGAACCCATCCTTCGAGACCATTAGTTTTGATGTATCTCTCAAGAAGATTCAGTGCCTTTTCGAATTTCCCAATTAATCGAAGCCTGGCAACATCGCCAAGCAAAATAAGCCGGTCAGCAGGCTTATCACGATATGCCATTTCAGTAATTGGTTGATTGTCTCTATAACGCTTAATCAAGTCAATATTACGCTTAGTTAGTGGATCTACGGACAGCAATGATTTGACTTTCTGGTCGAGTTGGCGTTTTTTAGGCTGCATAATTGAGGCGAACCATTTGAGTCTTGCCGCCTCAATATCGTCATCGGGCAACATTGCAATTCGAGGTTTTGCTTCGGCTAAGTCACGCTGACTCAAACTTGCTGCAACTAGAATCAATCTCGCAATTTGCGCCTCACGACCGCCTCGTAGCGCTAAGATCGAAACAGCGTTATTTTCTGCATCATCCCAGCGTCCCATGGCAGCATAAATTTCCATCATAGCATCGGTTTTTCTCACCAAATCAAGACCTTCTAATTGTTCTCCATGACCTTCTATCACCGCGTCAATTCGTTTCAATGCCTTGTCCCATGAGTCTTCGGTTACCAATTTTCTAATCGCTTTTTGTTTAAGGTAAATTACATCCTCTAATTGGGCCATTCGAGCGCGGTTTTCACCAACTGATGCATCAAAGGATATATCTTCGAGTCGAGAGCCGATTTTCCTCGATCTTGCCCATATTACGACGAAGGCAACTTGACCACCAGAAGCGAGCATCCAAGTCAATTCCTCCAAAGCATCTTTTTGCATCACGGTGCAGATATTGTTTTCCCACGAACCGCAGGCTGCACCCTGCGGCAAGAAAGACGAATCCCAGAATGTTATCATGGCCAAGGCCAACAGAAGCATCGATTGTCCGGCAAATCCGGTGAAGCAGAAATTCAAAACTTTAGCTTGCTGACTTCGTTCTGCTCTTAGCAAACGGCTATCTGCCAACTTAATCCCGCCTTTACCTGATACGTCTTGTACATCGAGGAAAAGTATGCGGGCAACTTCATACACAAACAAGAAACCTATCAGCGCAACGTTAAGCAATAGGAACAGCAGTACCATATTCACCAGTGGTACCCTGATACCCTCTGCAGGGATGAAAGCAAATAACTCGATGAGGGCAAATCCAAGAATTCCACCCTCTTCCATAATCGAGGATTGAACACGGTATTCTGGTAAATTTAGGACTCTATCAGAGTGAGTAAACATATTTGGGTCAATTGCGATGGCAAATATCGAAACTATGGTATTGAAAGCAACGAACGGCATTACAGATAGGTTGATGTTTACTATCTGAGCAATTGCTTGTTGTTTCGGATTTGGCTTGTGATTGTGAAATGGCGAGGGTTCACCTCCCGCTATTTTGATTGATGACTGTTTCAATGCTTGCCAAGAAGACCCCAACACTCTGCCATAGGCCAGCACGGCTGGTGAGAAGGCAATAAATGCACAGATACTGAATACTCGATACGATGGAACTTCAAGAGAGGTGAGTAATACCGCAATTATTCCTACAAAAATCATCCAACTCAAGGTAAGTACCACATACGAGTAAGTTTGCCAAATATTTGAGTTCTGTAATGTGGCTCGACCCGCTCCAACTGGTTTTACCACCTGAGCGCCAAGCGATGAACCGCTGGATATTATTGCCGGTATAGCAATGAATGACAATGCGATGATAATTGATGCTGCGTGAAATCCGTCTGAGAGGCCGTATTCCGTCAGCAAGAATTCAAACAACAAGATCAATACTCCGGTTAAGGCAAACATATAGCTGGTAACACCGAACCTCATCCCTTTGGTTTGAAGGAGATTTCTTGCATCCTCCACCGACCTTGTAACATTGTGGACTTCGTAGCGTTTTTCTGCAGTTTGAAATGCGACTTGTAATCCTCTTAATTGTCTTGGTACCACACTATTGTAAAACAAGTATGCCGTAACGGCTGCAAGCAAAAAGGGGACAATCGCAACAACTCCGAAATCGTTTATGATTGGCGGTGCTGAAATTTCAAATCCTCCTGTCAGACTAGGCTGGGTTGCGATAATTTCTCACTAATTTCATTGTTGATTTTGCTGATAAATTCATCAAGTGGTATATCTGCTACTTGATCTCCATTGCGCGCTCGCAAACTAACAGTGTGATTTTCTGCTTCACCATCTCCAAGGATAATCATGTAGGCCGGGTGAAGTTTTCTGTGAGTTCTAATCTTCTTGCCGATGGTGTCATCTCCATCATCAATCTGTACTCGAATACCATTTTCCTTTAGTTTTTCAGCAACTGTATTAGCATATTCAGTGTGCTTCTGAGAAATGGTTAGAATATGGCACTGAGTTGGTGACAACCAAGTAGGGAAGCGGCCGGCAAAATGTTCGATTAGCACACCACAGAACCTCTCCATAGAGCCGAACGGTGCTCGATGTATCATCACCGGTCGATGCAATTCACCATCTGAGCCTTTGTAGGTCAAATCGAAACGCTCCGGCAGGTTGTAATCTACCTGAACAGTTCCTAACTGCCATTCACGGCCAATAACATCCTTCACGACGAAATCAATTTTTGGCCCGTAGAACGCTGCTTCGCCTTCTTCTTCTGACCAATCAACACCGAGTGATGCTGCCGCATCACGGCACGCTTTCTCGGCCTTGTCCCAACGCTTTGGATCGCCAACATATTTGGTTGAGTCCGGGTCACGTAGACCAACCCTAACCCGATAGTCAGTCATGCCCAACTTATCAAAAATGATTTGCACGAGTTCAATACATCCAAGCACCTCTTGTGCAATTTGATCTTCTGTAACGAATAGATGTGCATCATCTTGCGTGAACCCCCTCACCCTCGTCATTCCGGAGATTTCACCCGATTGCTCCCAGCGATAAACCGTGCCAAATTCTGCTAATCTTAGCGGTAGATCTCGATATGATCTGGCTTGCGAGGCGTATATTTTGACGTGATGTGGGCAATTCATTGGCTTAAGCATGTAACCATCAATTTCACCTGACTTCATCATATTGGATAACTCGGAGCAGGAGCATCCCTCATCGGCTAATTTTTTCATCAGGTCTTTTTCAACCAATGGGGGATATTGAGAGTCTTGGTAGTAGGGGAAGTGGCCGGAGGTTCGATACAAATCTAATTTCCCGATGTGCGGAGTAAATACTTGAGAATAACCTTGTCTTGTGAGGTGCTCACCAATAAAATTCTGTAACTCTTGGCGAATTATCGCTCCTCGCGGAGTCCAGAGAATCAATCCTTGTCCCACCTCCTCATCAATGTGGAAGAGTTGCAAATCGCGACCGAGTTTTCTGTGGTCGCGTTTTTTGGCCTCTTCCATCCTGTGCAAGGTTTGTTTCAAGGCGTCTTTTGTTGGTTCAACAATGCCGTAGATGCGGACTAATTGTTCTCTGTCTTGGTCTCCTCGCCAGTAGGCCGATGAAACACTAGTTAATTTTGAGAACATTAATTTTCCAGTGCTTTGAACGTGTGGTCCGAGGCATAAATCATACCAATCACCCTGCTTGTAAATTGTTGAACCCGTTCCTTCTCCGATCTTATCGTTGATTATCTCTATTTTGTACTGATTATCAGTAAAATGTTCGCGCAGTTCTTCATCATCAAGTTCGATTCTTTCTACGATTAGATTGCGTCTAGCAATTTCTTGCATTTTTTTGTGAATTGGCTTAAGGTCTGCCTCAGTAATCGGCTCCATGGCAAAATCGTAGTAGAAACCTCTCTCGATTGCGGGCCCTATAGTAGGCTTAGCGTCTGGATAAAGCTCGACAACGGCTTGGGCAAGAAGGTGAGCTGTGCTGTGTCTGAGGATGTGCATTCCGGCAGGTGAATCTGCTTTGATGCCTTCAACTTCACAAGAGTCATGAATTTCGTAGGACATGTCTTTTTGCGAACCATCGACCAGTGCAGCGAGGCAGCCGTTTTTCTTTCCCAGTGCATCAGTTATTACTTCTAAACAGGTGATTCCAGCAGCATATTCGTTAACTGTTCCATCTGGAAGTGTTATGTTAATCAGTGCCAAAAAAACCTCTCCTACAGTTGTCGGAGTCTCTAACCCTTCATCAATTTCTCGATACAAATTTTAATTCAGCACTGTATTTTTGCCGCAGTAGCGGTGTTCAATAATTTTCATTAAATTACGGTTATTGTTAAACAAATTCCCACAAGTATTGAAGAGTAGTAGGTTCAGAATATTATCATGGCTAAATCCCACAGTATCATTGGAATGATGATTCTGGTTCTAATTTTACCACTTTATTCCCCTCTCGTAGCAGCCGATCCGCTACCTGAGGAGCCGCAAATAAACGCTATTTGGCTGGCTGATGAATTCGGTGAAAATTCCCACAACTACAGGGTCACTTTCGCTGATGGTGAATCATATCAGGCGATTATAGATGTTGTACATGAGAGAAATGGTGAATCAATCGATGTAGATGTTCTCCAATCTTGGGACTTAATCGATGGTTATCGAGTTGTTGACTTAGTGCTGAATACCAGCATACTATGGAATGATTTAGTTACCGTTTCAGCCACGATTACTCATTATGATGGTCAAGAATTAACTAATCCAATAGTTACTCACCGAGAATTTGAAATTGGCACTTGGAATCAGCCGATGGATGACCATGAAATCATGTTGGAAACAACATGGTTACTCGACCAGACCTACAACAACTCTGATGGACAACAAGGATTCAATTTGGACTTTGCCGGTCAAGGCTGGCAACAAAGAACCGGTGATACTGTAGAATCATGGGAATTAGGCAATGGTAGCGTATTATTCCTTGAAACAACAGAAATGGGCAGTAATAATTTATCTCTTGACCTACAATCGATTTGGAAGAATGAAACAATACAAAGCGGGACATTGACCTCTCAGGTTTTCGAAGCCATCGGCAGTGGCAACATGCACATTATCGCATTAGATGATGAAGTTGAAACCTCGATATTAGTACAAGTTACAAATGCAGAACTAAATCGCTCAATAATCGAGGATGTAGTGTCCGAGCGACTGAAGATAGATGCAAATGGAGTGCTAAATATTAGTTCAAACGAGGGTGAAAATTCATCAACAAGCATTGATGGTGATATTGGTGTATTTTACCTCGAAACATGGGATGAGAACGGCGTTAGGAGATATTACGACCAAAGTTTTGAGGCGATAGCTGAAATGATTGTAATCGAAGAAGGAAGCAGGCTAGACATCGATATAAGCACCCTCAGTTCAGGAGAGACTTGGGTTGAAGGGGCGAGAACTGCGCAATTAGAGGAATTAATCGGTTCGGGAACATTTGGTTTCTCCGAAAGCGACAATGAATCATCAATAAGCATCAATGGAACAATCTATGACTTCCACACCAAAACAGAACAAGGCATAACATTAGTTGATGAATTACACATAGATGGCGACATAACTGGCGATGTTCAAGGTAATTTTGGTGTTGTTAGAGGTATTGAGTTGACTGGCCTTCAGGCAAATGCAACAGGGGTAGAATTTCCAGTCAATGTAATACACGAAGAATCTTGGTTTAACCTGACTGGTATCAACGGTGGTAACTTCTTTGATGGGGCAGGAATAGGTACCACTCACAACCAAACCTGGGATTATCAAGTCATCTACTCTGATTGGGATAATAGAACGGTTCGTTTGGTCTGGGAAGAATCAGGAGCCGATGCATCCAGCGGTGAAGAGTTCCCCGAGCGTAGTCCAATTGAGGTTCAGCCCGAGCCACCCGAAGTGGATGAAGCATTGGGAAATCTAACAGTAAGTAGGGAAACTGGCTTGATGCCGATACCCATGATGCC
>TARA_B100001121_G_scaffold310552_1_pt1 | contig 21931 bp, 18 predicted proteins | sample TARA_B100001121 | Tara Oceans TARA_B100001121 (sample SAMEA2622817) | marine metagenome | biome: marine biome (ENVO:00000447); feature: surface water layer (ENVO:00002042); material: "saline water (ENVO:00002010), including plankton (ENVO:xxxxxxxx)" | depth 5 m
AGTGTGAGGATCAGTTTCAAGGATTCCTTTATCGTTATATGCACCTGGATCACCTTCTTCACAATTACATAGGACATACTTAATTGGAGCTTTATTGGGAGCTAAGAAGCTCCATTTAACACCAGTAGGAAATGCAGCTCCTCCCCTACCTCTTAATCCTGAACTTTTAACTTCTTCAACAACTTCTTCTGGTGACATTTCAAACAGAGCTTTATTCAGGGCTGAATAACCTCCAGTTGATATATACTGCATTATGTCTCCTGGAGTTATTTCACCAAAGTTTCTTGTAGCAATTCTAAGTTGTTTAGAAAATTGAGGTAAATCATTTATATTTGGTATTGATATATCTAAGTTTTTGCTAGATTCATAAGCAAATGCATTTTGTAACAGTACTTCTTGACTGTTTGAATAGTGATCATAAATCTTTTCACTAGTCTTTAGATCAACATTTGCATAATAAATTTTTTCACCTGTTGGCATAACAACAACAAGAATTGGTTCAAGATACATTAACCCCATAGATCCAACTTCAATAACATTTATTTTATTATTGGTTTTAGAGCTTAATAGTTTTAGAATTTCATCAGCACCAACTGCTTGCCCCGATGTGCCTGTTTGTACTCGAATAACTGTTTTATCTTTGTAAATCTTTGATAAATAATCTTTAGATAATTCTTCTAACTTTTTATATTGTTCTGACATATTATTTTTTTAGCTCTTCAATCATAGAATTTAGTTTTTTTTCGTCAAGTTTGCCATACATTTTGTGATCTATTGCAAATACCGGACTTTGAGCGCATGCTCCTAAGCAAGTCGAATAACGGAGAGTTACTTTATTATCATCAGACTCTCCTTCTCCTTTTATTCCAAGTTGTTCGTGAGCTTGATTAATGAGATTTTGAGCTCCATTAATATGACAGCTAGGTCCCCAACAAACATCAAGGGTTTTATCTCCTGGGGGAGTAAATCTAAAGTTTGTGTAAAAGGACGCAACACTCCAAACATCATTAATTGTTACTTTACAATGAATAGATATTTCTTCTACAGCCTCATCTGGAATGTAATGAAGTTTATCTTGCACAGCTAACAATGATGATAGTACTGTTACAGTTTTCCTTTTTTGATTAGAAATAGAATCTCTAATAATCTTTCTTAAATTTTCAGAATTAGTTTTTTCTGACAATCTCTCTCCCGAGTTAATACTTTTTAATTTTATCAACTGAATTTTTTGGTAACAAGATTTATTATGTTATAAATTAACGATTATTTTTTTCCTAGAGATTTTGCTATCTTCATGTCTTCACTAACATCTCTCTGAATAGTTGGGCTAACAATCATATCCTGAACAATGGTTCTTTGGGGCATTCTCATGCATAAAAGTATTGCTTCAGCTATATCTTCAGGCATCATCATGGTTGATCTTGCTGTTTTATCTGGTGGTAATGGTCTGTTGTCTAATATTGGAGTATCAACTTCTGCTGGATAAATAGTACATGTTCTAATGTTATGCTCTCTTAATTCTTGCCTCATAGCTGTCATCATAGCTGCTACAGCTGCCTTGGCAGATGAGTAAGGTATTCCACCCATTAATCCTGGTGTAACTGCAGCCATAGATGAAATTGTAACAATTGTTCCTTCACCTTGTTCAATCATGTTAGGAATTATGGCTTGTGATAACCTGTAAACTCCTTCAACATTAACATTAAAAACTGATTGCCAGTCTTCTTTCTCAACATATCTAATTGCTCTAACTTTACTACTATGACCGGCATTGTTTACAAGATATTGTATGTTTCCAAAAGTATTAATAGCCTCTTTAGCAACATTTGCTGCTGCATCCCCATCCTCTAAGTCAGCTGAAATGTATGCCCCTTTCCCTCCTGCGGCCTCTATCTCTTTAACAGATTCTTTTAATAAATTTTCTCGTCTTCCAACAATAAAAACATTTGCTCCCATTTCCCCTAGCATCTTTGCTGTGACTCTTCCTATACCTGAACCAGCACCTGTTAAAATTACAGATTTATCTCTTAAAGAATCCATTCTATTCCTCCGTAGTAGTTAGAAATATTTTTATTACATTATTCACTATGTATTACTAATATCAATCCCTAAGGAGTGTATTCTTAATAAATTTAACTTTTTATAATTAAATTCGTTATTTTATTTCCAAGATCAACAGCATAATTTGTACCTCTATCTTCTGGATAAATTTGGGCTGTATTTCCACTGTATAAACCATTAATTGATAATTTTAGAGGTATTTTAATTTTTGAATAATTGACTGGAATAATAGGTTGAGCATAATTTATCTTATTGAACTTATGTTCCAATATCCAATCTTTATCAAACTTATTATTTATTTTTTTTAGGTAAGGAGTGTAAATATCAATTAATTCTTCGTAACTATATTTTAGTAGTTTATTATCATTTTCAACATAATTAGTAATATACAAAATATTGTTATCAGCATATTTTTCTTTTGGAATTAAGTTAGTGTGTTCAATTATTCCCAAGAATGGAAAATTATTTTCAGCTATTGATAACCAGTAATATTCTGAAAGACTATTATTTAATCTCAATATCATAACAATTGCAGACATATACTCAACTTTATTCATAGAATTTTTAATGTTTTGATCAAGATCAATCAATTTGTCTAAAACTTGATATGGTGCTGTTGATATAACAATGTCGTACTTCACATTTTTTTTAGATGATTTATTATCAATAATATCTACAGATTCAACTGAATTGTCTTTTGTTATTATCTTTGTAACTTTATGCTCGAAATGAATATTTCCATTGTTTTTCTTAATCTCTTTTTCAAGTTTGGATATAAGTTTAGAAAAAGATCCATTTGGATAACATAATATTTCCTGAAATTTGTAATTTCTAGATGAAACTCTTGTTTGAATTTTTGCCCAAAACCAAGGCATTCCAATATTTTTATAAAATTCACCAAATTTTCCGTATAGCAAAGGTCTGAATATAATCTCAAAAGTTCTTTTACTTACTTTATTAGAAAGCCAATCATATGCAGTTATATTCTCTATTTTTTTCCAATTTCTTAGGAGCTTTAATCTTAAAGATAGAAGTATTAGTTTTATTCTTTCTTTGAAAGGTATCAAGGACAGCATTAATAAATCAAATGGTGATGTAGTTTTCCATACTTTTCCTTCGCTATATGTTGCGACCGAAGATTTATACCATTTCAAATCTTTTGACATACCTAATTCTTTGTATAAATTTAAAATAGCTTTATCTGTTACAAATAAATGGTGATAAGCTTTTTCTATTTCAAAATCATCAATCTTTATAGTAGAAGCTTGCCCTCCTGCAAACGGACTTGATTCATAAATAGAAACTTCGTGGCCAATCTTTGAGAGATTGTAAGCAGCTGACAAACCAGCAATTCCTGCACCAATGATACATATTTTCATTTAAGTTTTCTTAGTAGGTAATTTTTTTGTTGCTAATATTATAAATCCAAGAATTGAAATAGGTATAAATAAAACTAAGTGAACAATAATAATTATAGTAGCCCCAATATCAGATGATACGTTCATTGCAATAAATGCCAATGTACCAAAAAATTCAAAATTTCCTAAGTTTCCAGGTAATGATGGGATTACTCCTGATAGGTTTGTTATTGAACAAACTACAAGAATCATAAAAAATAATTCTATACTAGATATGTTGGTAATAAAGTAGTCCGCAATTATAAAATATACAATGCTTTCAACAATCCATATAAGTAATGAAAGAATAAAGACTTTAATATATTTATTTATAGATTTACACTCATAAAAAAAAGATAAAATATCTTGAAAAAAAACTAGTATTTTAAATAAAAGTATTCGAAAAAATCTAAGTCTACTTAATAAAAAAACAAAAATTAAAAGTAATAAAAAAAGCAAAATTATAATAAAACTGTTTTTTAATTGAAACAACTTAAAATCAAATTCTTTTATGAAAGGAAATGCAAAAATCATTATGGTAACTAATGAAATTACATCAAATAATCTTTCAGTAAATATAGTTGATAGAACTCGAGTAAATTTATTTTGTTCAGAATTGACGATTCTATTTACTCTGTATAGCTCTCCAAGCCTAAAAGGGAAAATATTATTTGCCATATAACCAATTATGGTTTCATTCAACATATTGAATTTATATTGTTTAAAGAGCTCTTTATATATTATTTTCCACCTAAAATATCTTAATAAAACTGAAGTGAAATAAACTAATGTTGAAACAAACAAAATTGAAAAACTGATTTTTGAAATATTATCAATTATAGAGTTGAAATCATTAACAATTTTGTAAACTCCAAAAATAAAGAGTAAAGAAAATATTATGGAAAATAAGTTGTTAATGTTTTTAAAATTATTCAATAGATTCAAAATTGTTTGACTTTAGTAATACAAAATTAGTTGAACCAATTCTTGTTTCAAAATTTCTATTCATCATATAATTTGAAATTTTAGCTCTTGATGTGCTGCTAGTTATAATCTTATAGACATCTGATGTTGATTTATTTCTGTATATGCTTTCAGGGAACCATTTCCTGTGAGCTATTATTCTTTTGAATTTATAATTACTAAGTGATTCTGATGATAATTTTTCAAAGTTTTTTTGATTTATTAATAGATAATCATAATCATGTTTATCTATATTGAGTTCATTGATCCAAACAACATTTTTATGTTCTCTCAGATACCACATCCATGGCCAAGCAAAACCATCCATAGTATCAATACCTACAATGAGTTTATCTTTTTTTATGTATGACTCCTCTATTTCTTCATATAAATTATGTAGAGCAGGAGAAGATTGTGTATAAATAAGCATATCCCTAGGTTCATCTGAAAGATCAAAAATAACTTTATTTGTTGTTTTTATAGTTAGAAGTGCAAAAAAAATGAATATAACTATTATTAATGACTTAGATACATCTACTAAACTTATAAACTTTTTTGATGATATTGCAAATAGAATTAATAATAAAGCCACTATTAGATAAATCAAATCAAAGTATAAATAATCTGTATTATTTGAATAATCAGTAAATAAAATCTTAAACGTTAGATAAAAAAGGACAGATGAAGCAACTAAACTAATAACAATTCTTTCTAACTTAAAGTTGATAGAATTGATTATTTTTGAGAGAAATAAAGATACTAAAAATATATAAGGAATAACCAGATTTACTACAAGCCAAGGCATTTTTTCACCTGCTATAGAAAAAGCAATTAGTGAAAACAAAGCATTGAAAGATAATAATTTCTCAAAGAAAGTTCCCTTGAATAAATAGAACAATGAAATAGGTAGACCGATCAAAAATACTAAGAATTCATTAGTAAAAAGTAATATAAAGTAATAATACAAAGGCTGATTGCCTCTAGCAACATCATGTTGAGATAACCAATAACCAAGTGACTGCCAGTGTCCAGTAATTAACCCTGAAGGATTTATAAAAAAGGTTGTAAACATTAGAAAAAATACAATAAAAAAAATTGAGAAAGATCTAATCCAAACTGTTTTATCTATAATAAGACCAAAAAAATTAGAAATCCCTAGAAGAATAAAAGTAATAATAATAGATACAAAAACCCCATTTCCAACAGGCAATCCAGGAGGAACACCAGGGTAACTATCAGGAGTTGAAAGAATTACTCCAATTGAACTTTGAAAAACAGAAAACATTGGGGCGCCAAGAGGTATGACTATTAATAATAAAATCAAGAATAATTTTGTGATATGGTTTATTTCACTAATATGGATTTCTGACAATATTACTCTTAATAAATCTTTTATTGATACCAAAAATAAAAAAATCAAGATACCTAATATATTCAGATACATAGTTTCTTTGATAGTAAAACCCAAAGATATTATGAAGATTAAGAAATATAACCAATTATTATTTTTAGAAAGATAATATTTATATATAGAAATAAATAATAAAATAATTATTGCACTCATAAAAATATCATTTCTAGCAAATCTACTAAAATAAGTTAAGGATGGTGATATAGATATTAATCCTGCAATTAATAATGTAGACTTATCACCGATTTCTTTACGAATAATTATAGGAAATAAAACAATTATTAATCCAACAATTGCAAAAGGTAATCTAAGTAAAAATTCATTGCTTCCAAAAATCCAAAATGTTGCTGAAAGGCTATTGAATAAAAACATTCCATGAGTCAGTGGATTATGAGGGTAATACTCACCAATTGAAGTTGCATATGAAAAAAAACCATGCAAACTTTCATCATGATGAACAGCTCTGCTACCTAAATCTATAAATCTTAATATGGCTGCAAAAAGAAAAATTCCTATATAGATAATCGAATAACTTCGATTCTTAAATAATTCAATCATTTACTTTAAAAATCTTGTAATAATCATTTTCAAAAATTAACTTAAATGATCTAAATTGATCATCATTATTTAGATCATATCGTTTTTTTTCATAAGTTGATAATACGATATATTCTACTTTATATTCATTTAATATAAGATTACTTGTTTGAGGATTCTTATAAAATTCTTCTATTGCATTATCAAGAGCAATAATTTCTGAAGTTTCAGATCTCCACTGCAATTGGTGATTTACCCATCCTAATAAAGTTGATCTTCCAGTATATGAAGATAATATATTTGATTTTGTGTAAGATTTTCCAACTCCCTCCAAAACAATATCATTTTTATTTGTATTGTTTTTGATAAATTGAATTGCTTCAATATCATCTTCACTCAAATAATCTAGACCATTTAGCCCAAATGAACCAATATTATCTGAACTTCGTGTTTTTATTGCAGATACAGACCACCATAATGATGGGATAAATAATATGAAAATCAATGAAACTAATATAAGTTTTTTTGAAATAGTAAAAGACTTAATAAATAAAAATATAAAGTAGAGTGAAATTAAATTTAGTATTAGATAATTTATAAAATAAAACTTAAATACTGTGTTCATTCTATTGTTGAAATGATCTACGACATAAATATATTCAGAACCTACAATTGTTATCAAAGATGAAAACAATAAAATTAGTATAGATTTTTCAATTTGAGAGTTTTTTATGAGAATTATTGAAGCAGAAATCAGAAAAGCAAAGAACAAATTATTCAATAGTAAATTAATAAAAAGTTCTAAGTTTAGATAAATATCAGAAAAAAACAAAGGTATAGAAAGCAATATTGCAAGAGTAACAAGAAAATATCTTAATAATTCAAAATAAATTTTGTTTTTATAAATAATGTATGAAATTGAAATAGAAATTGTTAAGAATGAAAACCCCCAATAAAGAAAAAGGTGATGAAATCTAGAAATAATCTTAACATTTGAAATATAAGGAAAAACTAATTGATTGCCAGGATTAAATAAAATCACAAATAGTATCAATTCAATAATTAAAATAATTATTATATTTATAATTATTTTTTTTTCTTTTTTATCAAAAGTTTTATATAGAAAAATAATATTTGAAAAAAGATACCAAAGTATAACAACAGAGTACCAAGGATTAATTAGAACTGAAAATATAAAAGTAATATTTATCCAAAATATATTTATCCTAGTAAAGCTTTGATTTTTGAAAACAAAAAAAATAAAAGACAAACATAAAATAACAAATGGAAGAACCAGAATATGTGGATGTATGTCTCCTAAAATTATTGAGAAACTAGGGAATTCATTAATCGTATAATCAGAATAAAATATATCAGGTTTGTTAAATGAAATAATTCTGGAAATAGAGAACCACCACCAATTATCATCTGGCCAAAACAACTCAATTGATTCTTTTTTAGTAATACCTTCTATGTCTATAAATTTGTAAAAATAATCACTTCCAAGGCCTAAATGGTTAACTAGTTCAACTATTGTTGCCAATGGGCCTAAAAAAATCATATAAATGAACAGTATGAGAAAAACAATTGATTTCTTTATATGACTTACAAACTCAAGCAAATTGATTAATGATAAATAAGTTAATGAAATAACAGATGGTAGAACTAAGTTATAAGCATAAGCACTATCTAAATTAAAAATAGATGGTATTGATGAATAAATAAAATATCCAAATGAATAATAAGAAATAGAATTATTATAAAACCATAAATCTTCTGAAATAATCGAACTAGAAGACATGGTTGATGACAACATCATGAATTCCATAATCTTTTCGGTATGTAAAATGTCTGAATTACTCATTCTAAGAACTGCAATAAAGATAAAAATCACACTAAAAATTAGATTGTTTGTAGTTAAGAATCTTTTGAAAAATAAAATATAAGATGAGTTCTTAATTATAAAAATTATTGAAAATATTATTAGTAGACCAAAAGATATTTTCCAAGATTCTGAATTATCTAATAAATTTGATGTTAAAAAAGAAAATATCGTCCCAGATATTGCAAAAAGAATAAATCCAATTAATATTTCATTTATTCCAATATATAACTTTTTGTCAAAAATATTATTATAGGTAAAACCAATGGAGAACAAACCATAAAAAACAACTAGAAATAATAATATTTCAATCATTTTTCATCTTTGTTAATATAAGTATCTAAAGCAATCTGAGCAGCTGATTTTTCTGCATCAATTTTTCTTCTTGCTTTGGTAGATGTAATTAGTTTATTTTGAATAAATAAATCGACATTAAAATTACCATCTTCTAACTCTGAAGAAACATAATCTGGTAAATCAATACCTTCTTCTTGTAATTTCTCTTGAAGTAAAGATTTAGAATCATAAAAGGATTTTGAATTATAAATTATTTCAATCTTTTCCTTAAAAAGATCTATTAATAATTTTTCTGTTTTATTTATACCAATTTCAATACTCATATAACCAATTACTGCTTCAAATAGATTACATAGCGTAGATGTTTTATTTCTACCATCATTTGATTCTTCACCCTTACCTAAAATTAGATATGATCCTAATTCAAGATTTTTTGAAAATTCTGATAAAGACTTTTGATTAACTATTTCCGATCTTATTTTTGACAACTCCCCTTCTGCAATAGATGGATATGTATGATATAAATAGTTGCTTACAGCATAGCTAATAACAGAATCACCTAAATATTCTAATCTTTCATTTGATTGAATATTTTTATCATTATTTTCATTTACGAAAGAACTATGAGTAAGAGCAATTTTAAATTCTTCATAATCTTCTTTTATAAATTGTTCTAAAAGTTCTTTAATCATATTTGATGTTGTTTAGGCCATGGTGGTTGAGGTTTCTTTAATTCACCAAAATAAGTATTATTTGTTGATAGTATCTTTAGAGCATCAAAAAACTGTATTGAATCACTTTCGGGAGGAGTAAACGTCTTAAGGAAAACAGTATTACCATCTTCAAACTCAATTGTAGGAGTCCCAAAAATTCCTTTCTTTTCAGCTTCTGTATGAGATTCAGAAATGTAATTTAAGGAATCTTTTGAATCAATATCATTTTCAAAATTTTCAGAATAAATATCTAAAGATTTAGCGAGTTCAATTATATATTCTCGACTTCTTACATCTTCTCTATCTACATGTTTTTTTTCAAATATTGCTTTCATATAGGTATATCCAGCTTCTTTTGAAATATTTCTAGCTGCAATACCCCCTAAATGCGGCCAAATACCTCTACTTAAATATTGATCTAAGTTTTGGTTCCAAGCTTTCCATTCTTCGTTATTATCTGAATTTATTTGTTCAAGTAAAAATGGTTTCCAGTTAATATCAATCTTTGATTTGTTTTCCAGATCTATCAACCAAAAACCCGCTTGTCTGACCCAAGGGCAAGTATAATCAAAAAACACATTTACATTATGATCACTCATGATTAAGTCCTTTATCGTAAAATAATTTATAAATATATAAATCAAATTGAATATTAACCAAAAAAAACTTAATAGCTTTATTCAATCTAATAATAATCTTAACATTATTATAGATTATTGCAGGCACTACATTTCTTCCAACAATATTAATATTTATATTGTTGGAGGGTTTGTTAGAGATTTTATTAACGGAAATGTAAATGAATCAGTTGATCTAGACTTAGTAGTTCATGGGAACATTGATGATTTTGCCAATAATATGTCATCTGATTTAGGAATAAAATTAGATAAAGTTCACGGGTTTGCAAACTATAAATTAATCTTAAATAATTCATTATCTATTGATATTGCCCATTCAAGAAAGGAAATATATATAAATCCAGGGAGTTTGCCTAAATGGGAAAAATCAAATATACAACTTGATTTGTATAGAAGAGATTTTACTATTAATTCTATAGCTTTAGAAATCAAAAAATCTAATCTCAATTTGATTGATCCATTGAATGGTCAAAAAGATTTATCGGAAAAAATTATCCGAATAATTCATAACAAATCATTCATTGATGATCCAACTAGGATTTTTAGGGCTATAAAGTATAAAACTAGATTAGGCTTTAATTATCATTCTGAAACAAAAAAACATATTCAAGAATCAGCAGAAAATATTAATACGCTTTCAAAATATAGAAAATTTAATGAAATCGTTAAATTAGTCAAAGAAAAAAATATAAATAAAATATTAATAGAATCTAGTTTACCAATTTATAAAAATATGATTTTTCCTAAGAATTTTTTGAATAAGATAGGTTTTATTCATGAATCATTTTGGAATCAATCTACTATATATGAGAAATTGTTTTTTGCTTTAATTGATGTCGACGATGAATTAAGATTAGAAATGATAAATAACATTGGTCTTTCTAAAAAGGAATTAAAAACCTTAAATTCTTATTTTGAAGTATATAGAACATTAAAATCAAAAAAAATACTTGATCTCAAAGAATTAAATATTTCGAAAGATTTTATATCTAATTTATATCACTGCTTATAGCAAATTCTTTGTGTGTACCTCCCCACATTTGAGCTCTGCTAGCAAGTCTTTGTCTATGAAAAATATATTGTTGAGCATACGAAGACATATCACCAAATTTTTTTCTGGCTTTATCACTAGCTTTTATAGGGTTGATTTTTTTGGGATATTTATACCATCTAACTAAACCGTTTAATACATGCCTATCAACAGGAAATGATTCCTTTTTATCAAAAGAATATGCCAAAATACAATCAGCTATTTTTCTTCCAATACCTTTTATTGATGTTAGTAATTCCAAAGAGTCTAAATAAGAATTTTTACTTAATTCATTTATTGTGAATTTTTTATCAATTAAAGCTTTAGAAATATTTATGATATATGGAGCCCTAAAACCAAAACCTAGTTCTCTTAACTTATTCTCTCCCAATAAAAATATAGATTCAGGATCTGGAAATACATCATTGTTAATCTTTCGAAGTAAACTCATATGATATTTAATTCTTTCTAAATTAGAACATGACGAAGTTATAAAACCAACGATGCATTCCCATGGTTCTTGCTTCAAAATTCTAATTTTTGGGTATCTATCTATGACAGGTTTAATCACATCATCTTGCAACAAATCAGAAAATCCAGAAAGTGTAGTTGGATCATCACCAAGGTATTTATGAAAATGATAATCTATACCATCTTCTTTTTTTCCACCTATTATCTTAACTATAACTTTATCTTTATTCCTGCTTACTAATAATTCTGTATCTCTGAAGAATCCTTTAAAATATGTTTTTTCAGATTCATATATTCTTTCCCATGCAAAAGACTGACCCGAATCTAGAGTATTTAGTAAGTCAACATCATCAATTATTTCAAAATCTGTCATAGTTTTATTCATATTTATCAAAAGCAATAGATAATAAGAGTGGATAAATATAGCTTATAATCAGCATTGATACTGAGACAATAATTAAGATATGGTAAAATCTTAATTTTTCAAAAACATACAAATAAATTCCATATAAACAAAGTAACCATAAAATTAATAGTTGAGTAAAAAAGTAAGGTAAAAAATCATAATTTTTTATCGATTGAAATTGAAAAAATATATTTGCTAAAAAATAGGAAATTATTAAGAAGGTAAATGTAATTACATTTATTAGAATAATATTACTTTTTTGAGGATTATTTGAGTTATACGAAAAAAATTTATAAATATTTACGTATGAAGAAATAAAAAGCCAATTAGCAAATAACAATATAACTGATAAAGATATGTTGTATAAACTCATATTATTTTTACATTAAATAGTTGAATATTTAGGTTTAGTTTTTTGATTTCATTAATAATTTCTAATCTATTATTTTGAGAATTTTCTACAAAATATAATGTAGGTCCAGCGCCAGACATTGAAAGTTTTTTAGAAGTCACGCCTTCGATCTTATGCTTGATGCTTTCTAAGTTATAGAAAACTTTCATTGCAGGATCTTCTAAAGAATTATAAAAAGGTCCTTCTAGTTGCACACCAGAATTGATTTTTTTTAATAAATCTAACTGATTTTCTGTACTTGATAATTTATTGATTTTTTCAAATACTTTTTTGGTTTTATCTTCAATTTGATAAAAAGGATAGATAATTATCAAATTTAATATATTAGGATTTTTTATAAATTGGATTTTATCTCCCCTGCCAGAAATTAAAGCTGATGAGTTGGATAGAAAAAAAGGAATGTCTGATCCAAATTTTAAGCCAATATCAAATTTCTCTTTACTGTCTAGATTTAATTTCAACAACTTATTTATTCCCTGAATTGCAGTTGCTGCATTTGAGGAGCCTCCTCCCATTCCAGAAGAATATGGTATTTTTTTTTCAATGATGATTTTTAATTTTTTACTAGGTGAATATTCTTTTGTCATATAGTCAAGTACCTTGTAAACAATATTTTTTTCCATAGTAATACCTTCTTGAAAAACTTCATTTTTATTAGATTCTTGAAAATATATTTGATCGCATAAGTTGATTTTGCACATAATTGACGAAATATCATGAAATCCATCATTTCTTTTTTTTATGACATCTAATCCCAAATTTAACTTTGCAAAACTTTGTAGGCTAAACATTTAATTTCTTATAACTTTTGTATAAATTTTCCCATTGATTTAATGATAAATGTTGTGGTCTCAAATTTTGATCAATTTTATTTGAATCAAGTATTAAATTTGTTTGATCATTCGATATATTTAAACCCATAGAGATAGAATTAGAAATTTTTTTTCTTGGATTTGAAAATGAACCTCTAATAAAATTTATATAATCATCGTCTTTATTTATTGATTTAGGTATCAATTTTATTGTCATAGAATCAACTTTTGGTATTGGGTAAAATTCTACATTTTTTATAATCATTAATTCTTTAACATCACAATATGTTTGCATAAGTACGCTAAGAAAAGATTTTTTCCCATCATTAGCAACTATCATTTCTCCAACTTCTTTTTGAACTGTAAATACCATTGAATTTACTTTGTTTTGAAACATGAAATTTCTAATAATTATATTTGATGCATAATAGGGTAAATTACCTATGATGTTGATTTTATTATCAACATCTATAATAAAATTTCTTGCATCTCCTTGGATAATCTTAACGTTAGATCCACTATATTTATTATTTAGTGGTTTTATTAGATCTTTATCATATTCTAATAGTGTGATTTTTCCTGAAAAATTTAATAATTCGTCTGTTAACGCACCATCTCCTGGACCTATTTCTAATATATCTATACTTTTACAAAAGTCAGCAAGTTGAACAATTTTTTTTGTAATATCTTTATTCCTTAAGAAGTTTTGTCCTAGACTTTTTTTCATAAATAAAAATTAAAAAATTCTTTGCCCATCTGATTTGTTACTAATAGTGATCATACTCCCAACGGTGTAATCACTTAATGCTTTCTCGTCAACTTCTATCCCTAGGCCATATCCATCAGGAACTTTAATTCTACTATTTTTATGAATAAATAAATCGTTAGTTAAATTTTCTCTCACCGGATGCGGAGTTCTATCACATTCTAAAACTGATTCATTTTCATAGGGTATATTATTCATCGAAATTTGAGATAAAGGTTGTACTGATAGAGCATGTAGAGCTGCTGCAAAAGAAATTCCTGTACCCCAGAAGTGAGGATTGAACTTTACTCCCATAGATTGAGCCATAATTCCGACCTTATACATTTCAGAAATTCCTCCAACAGCACAAATGTCTGGTTGAAATATATCAAAAATTCTATCTGTCATCCTTGGGACAAAATCCCATCGTGTATGCAAACTTTCTCCTCCAGAAATAGGAATATGAGAATTTCTTTGTACGTATTTATTTGATCTATCATCTCTAGAAGCACAAGGCTCTTCAAACCATTCTAAGTCAATATCTTTTACTAGTTTCAAAAATTCTAAAGCGTTAGAAGAGTCATACGCTTCATTAGCATCAAACATCAATCGTATATTATCTCCTATTGCATTCTTTACCTCTTTTACCCTTATTGAGTCTTCTAATAAAGACAATGCACCGATCTTCATTTTCATACCTGTATAACCGTCATTAGATAAATCTTCAGCTTCTTTGATTAATGGATCTAATGAATAATTATCTGTGTAGTAAAGACCAGTAGCGTAAACTGCAATAGAATCTCTAAATTTTCCACCTAAAATCTCATGAACAGGGACTTTGTGAAATTTACCTGATATATCGTGCAAAGCAGTGTCAAGAGCACTCATACCGAAAACAGCTGATTTAGCAAAAACATGACTTTGAAAAGTCGCTGAATAGATTTTATTCCATATTTTATTAATAAATAAAGGATTTTCTCCTATAGCAAAACTTAGAATAGTTGCTATCGAGTTAATTGTGTCAATAGATCCAAAAGTTTCTCCCCATCCAATAATACCTTCATCTGTAAAGACTTTTATGTTTACAACACTTCTTGTATCAGTCCATCTTTGTGACCATGCAAAAGGTTCAGATAATTTACCCTCAAGATATCTAAGCTCTATTTTTTCAATTCTCATGATTTATATAATAATCTAACAATAATATTATTAGAATATTTTTTGCTATTTTTTCAATTTATATTTATCATGGGGACTAGAGGGATATATTTTTTTTATTATCAATAATTCATGACAACTAGTAATCTTAATTGGGCTGTTATTCCATGTGCTGGACTTGGTACTAGACTTTTACCTGTAACAAAGTCAGTTCCAAAGGCAATGCTTCCAGTTGGAAACTATCCTCTGGTTCATTTTGCTGTTAAAGAAGCAATATCAGTAGGAATTGAAAACATATTAATTATTATTGGAGATGGAATGGATTCAATTCGAAATTATTTTACAGAAATAAAAGTTGATAAAACAATTAGCAATGGTGATTTAGAAAATATAAATATTGAACAAATGATTGCCTCATCAGATATTAGATTCTTGCTTCAAGAAAAACCTCTAGGAGTTGGTCATGCTATTAAGTTGACTAAAAGAATAATAGGAGATAATCCATTTGCTGTTATTCTTCCTGACGATCTTATTTTTTCAAAACCTAACTCTTTAGAACAATTAAAGACCATATATGATAAATATGGTGGAAATGTTATTGGGCTAAATAAATTAAAAAGAAATGAAATTGAGTATAAAGGTATTGTTGGATTTGATGAAGAAAATGATAGATATAAAATAAATTCTCTCCAAGAGAAACCAAAAATAAAAGATGCTAAATCTAATATAGGTATTTTAGGAAGATACATTTTAGATTATTCTATTTTTGATCAGATTATAGACAGTGAGTCAGGTGAAACTAATTTAACTGATGCATTAAGTGATAGTGTAAATAAATCTGAAATATCTGGAAAGATTTTAGAGGGTTATCATTTTGATACAGGTAATCCCCAAGGATTAGTCAAGGCATCAAATTTTTTCCTTAAAAATTCTAAGCTTATATTAGAAAATTATTAATCAATTTTTAAGACAGCCATAAAAGCTTCTTGCGGAACTTCAACTGAACCTATCATTTTCATTCTTCTTTTTTTACCTTTTGCTTGTTGTTCAAGAAGTTTTCTTTTTCTAGTGACGTCTCCACCATAACACTTAGCAAGAACATTTTTTCTTAAAGCACTAATATTTTCTCTAGCAACGATTTTTCCTCCAATAGCTGCTTGGACTGGAACTTGAAACATTTGTCTAGGAATCAATTCTTTAAGTTTGCTAACAAGTTCTCTACCCTTATATGGAGCTTTAGACTTTTCTGTAATCAATGACAAAGAATCAACATTTTCATGATTTACTAATATATCTAATTTAACTAAATTTGCTTGTCTTTCATCAATTAATTCATAATCCATTGAAGCATAACCTGACGAGCAAGATTTCAATCCATCAAAAAAATCTATTAGGATTTCAGAAAGAGGCAAGAAATGAGTTATGATTACTCTCTGATTAGTTATGTTTTGACTAGTTTGAATATAATCTATTTGCCCAAACTCACCTCTTTTTGTAGACAGAAACTCAGTTACTTTACCTATATAGTTTTCTGGAGTAATTATTGTAGTTTTCACCCAAGGTTCAGTTATATGGTCAATAAATTGATTCTCAGGCCATTCAGAAGGGTTTTGGATTTTATTTAAATCTCCATTTTTCATATAAACGCTATGAGTAACACTAGGTGCTGTAGTGATTAGTTCAAGATCATATTCTCTTTCGAGTCTTTCTTGAATAATTTCCATATGAAGCATTCCTAAGAAACCACATCTAAATCCGAAACCTAAAGCAGCGGATGTTTCTGGCTCATATACTAAACTAGGATCATTCAAATATAGTTTATCTAGTGCGTCCCTAAGTTCTTGATATTTATCAGAATCTACAGGATATAATCCTGTATAAACAGTAGGTGATGATTCTTTATATCCAATCAATGGCTCTGATGTTTTGTTATTTACATCAAGAATAGTATCTCCTACTTTGATATCCTTTAGATTTTTTATACCAGTTTCTACATAACCTACATAACCTGTATCAAGGATTTTAGAAGAGACTTGATTAGGCCTTAAGTAACCTATATCTATAGCTTCAAGTTCAGTTTTAGAATTATAAAAATATAATTTTTGACCCTTTTCAATTTTTCCGTTAAAAATTTTAACGTAAGCTATAGCACCCTTAAATGAATCATATATTGAATCAAATATCAAAGCTTTTAACCCATCTTCAGAATTTGATTCATTTGGAGATGGGATCTTTTCTACAATCATTTCTAGAAGTTTATCGACTCCAGTTCCATCTTTTGCAGATACCTTTAATATTTCTGATTCTGTAAATCCTAGGATATCTGTAACTTCATTAATGATTTTCTCAGTTTCAGCAAGTGGTGAGTCGATTTTATTAATAACTGGAATTATAACCAAATCTTGGTCCATTGCTTGATAAACAGTTGATATAGTTTGTGCTTGAACTCCTTGAGTTGCGTCTATAAGTAGTAAAGCACCTTCGCAAGCAGCAAGAGATCTTGATACTTCATAGGTAAAATCAACATGACCAGGAGTATCAATTAAATTTAGAATATAGTTTTCATTATTTAGTTGATAATTTAACTGAATAGTTTGAGCCTTGATAGTAATGCCACGTTCTCTTTCAAGGTCCATAGTATCAAGAACTTGATCTTTGATATTTCTCTCAGACATCGTATTTGTATACTCAATAAATCTATCAGCCAAAGTAGATTTTCCGTGGTCAATATGCGCAATAATAGAAAAATTTCTAATGTTCATAGAAAAGATATAATTTAAACATTAAATTTATTATACGCTACACAAAAATTTTCATAACTATACTAAGTTGATCTTAGTCTAATAATTCATCATGTGGTAAAGTCCAAGGTGCTCTTCCTGCAAATGGTCTAGGAACCTCATTGGTATCAACCATATTTACATCAATTAAAGTAGGTTGTTTTGCATCAATAGCTTCTTCTATAGCCTCATTAACTTTAGTTGGATCATTAACACTAATACCTTTGGCTCCATAAGTTTCAGCCATTTTAGCAAAATCAGGGTTAACAAAACTTGTTTCATAGTCTCCTCCCCAATCTAACTCAAGATCTCTTCTTACGTTTCCATAATATCCATCGTTAAAAATCACGCCTATAACATTTATTCCATATTTTACGGCTGTTGATAATTCTTGAACATTATACATAAATCCACCATCACCAGAAACTGAAATAACCGGAGTGTCAGGTTTTGCTACTTTTGCTCCTATTGCAGTTGGAAAAGCCCATCCCAGGTTTCCAGAATATCCTGAATCATAATAAGTGGATGTATTGTATGTTTTGAATGCATATCTTGAATAGTAACCCATCTGTGTCATATCCCATACAGATATTGTTTCTCTTGGCATACCATCTCTTAGAGAGTTTATTATGTCATGTTGAGGTTGTAACCCTTCAGAACCTGAATCTAAAATTTCTCTTACTTTCTTGACTGAAGATGCAGGAGAATCTAATTTAGTTCCACCCATTTGTTTTAAGTTATCAATTAATTTTCTAATTGAAATCTTTGCATCACCAACAACTGGTAATACATCTTTATGAAATTTCCCTAATTCCGTTTCATCTATTTCAACTTGAATCTTTTTTGTATTTTCAGCAGCAGGGTATCTTATAGCAAATCTAGATCCTAAAATTATAATCAAGTCACTGTTTTCCATAACTTCTTTTATTTGACCTTCTCCAGTTAGACCAGATCCATATGAATTTGGATGTTCGTCTGATATAACTCCTTTTGCAGCAGCACTCGTTACTACTGGTATATTTGAATATTCAGTTAATTCTTTTAGCTCATCTTCTGCTTCTGATCTTACAACACCTGTTCCTGCATAAATAATTGGATTTTTAGCGCTTAATATAAGTTTTACAGCTTCAGAAATAGCTTCATCTTTTGGACTAACTCTTTCTAGTGTTGCGGCTTCTAGCAATTGAACTTCTTCACTTTCAACCATAGTTTCTGGAGGCATTTCTATTTCAACTGGTCTAGGTCTTCCATTTTTTAAGTGTTTGAAAGCTTCTGATACACCTGCAGGGATTTCATGTGGTCTAAGCAATCTTTTTTGAAATTTAGTTACAGGTTTAATTGTCTCTAACTGATCATTAACTTCGTGAAGCCCTCCCATATCTTTTCCAATAGTTGCTCTAGGGATTTGCCCCGCTATCATTAGAACTCGTGAATTAGAAGAGTAAGCAGTTGATAAACCAGCAGCAGCATTATATAAACCTGGACCTGGTACAACCATTGCAACTCCAATTCCTCTACTAGCCCTTGCATATCCATCGGCCATATATGAGGTCGCTTGTTCATGCCTAGGGACAATCATCTTAATATTTTTATTTCTTCTTAATGCATCAACTACACCGTACATTTGAACTCCAGGTAGTCCAAAAATCACTTCAACTCCTTCTCTTTCTAGAGAACTAATTAGTGCATCACCACCAGACATCTTACTCATTTAAATCTCCTATTCCCATAAATCTATAATTCTTTCTGCAATAAGCATTACAGTAGCATTTGTATTTGCCCTAATACAATCAGGCATAATTGACGCATCAACTACCTTTAAGTTTTCTGCACCAATAACTGAACCTGTTTGATCAACTACAGCTAACGGATCGTTACCCATTTTACAGGTTCCACTACTATGGTGCCCTGTAACCATCTTTCCATGCAACCATTTTTTTAGTAGTTTATCATCTTTTCTTATATCAATATTAGGATGAATCATATCTCCTACATATTTTTGAAATTCATTATGATTTCCAATTTCTTCTAATATATTTATTCCTTCAATAAATCTATTAACATCATTTTCAGTATCTAAATAATTATAAAAAAGTCTTGGATAATCTGTGGGATCTTGGTCATTCAGAAAAATCTCTCCTGAACTTTCTTCTAAGTTCAGAGTTAAGTTTGCTTTTATTCCATTTGGTACTTCTGGATTTCCATTATTTTTTGTACTTGAGTTCATATAAACTATCATGTCATTTTTAAAGTTTGAATTTTTAGATGTATACCTTAAACTCATAGCTACTCTTGAATAATTTGTAGTTGGATTTTGATAATCTGATTTAGGTTCCCATCCAATGTAAGCCATTGGATGATCTCTTAGGTTTTTACCAACTCCTGGAAGGTCAATTACTGGGTTTATCCCATGATTTATAAACTTATCAGGATCTCCAACACCAGAATTTAATAAGATCTTAGGCGATTCTATTGCTCCCGCACAAAGAATTATTTGTTCTGCATATATTTCAAATTGTTCTGATTTAGACTGTAGTTCTAATCCAATAGCTTTTGTACCATCAAACAAAATTTTACTTACATATGTATTACTCTTAATATTAAGATTTGGTCTATGCCTTATATCTGCAAGGTAAGTAAGTGATGTACTTTGCCTAACACCATCAATTTGATTAAAAGCTAAAGGCCCAACTCCAGTAGAGTCAGGTTTATTATGATCTGGGCATGAAGGAAATCCGTAATCAATACATGAATTATAGAAAGCTCTATGAATATCATCCCATTCATTTTCAGGTACTCTTTTTACTTTTATATAACCATCTTGACCATGGTAATCATCTGAAAAATCTAAGTCGTTTTCAAACTTTTTAAAATATGGTAAAACTTTCTCAAAAGTCCATTCTTCATTTCCAAACTCCGCCCATCTATCATAATCATCTCTTACACCTCTTAACAATATCTGGGCATTAATAGAAGAAGAACCTCCAATTACTTTGCCTCTAGGTATTCTTATTTCTGGACCACCGTCTGTACTTTCTCCTCTATAAGACCAATTGTGAGGATCAGTGTCATATGATGCAGGGAGATCAAGATTTCCGTGTCCATAATATATATTTTCAGGAATTGACTCTTCATTACTATAATCATTTCCAGCTTCAATCAAAAGAATATTTCTATTTGAGTCATTTGAAAGTCTGTTTGCAAGTATAGATCCGGCAGAACCAGAACCAACTATTACCGTGTCAAAAATATTTTTCATCAATTTTCCAATTCATATAGAGAAACCATAAACCATGCAGCAACAGAACCTCCTCTGTTATCAAATCCATTTTCTCTTTTTCTTATTAGATACTCATTAAGATTTTCTAAAGATCCAGTTCCCGTGCATGATTCATGAACAATTCCTGTAATTTCAACATTCTTATCCACAAAATTCCATGCTTTTTCTAGGTGCTCCTTATAACTATCAGATAAATATCCTAATTTTATTCCCGTAGCTATTGAGTATCCAATCATACAAGTTGAGGTAAGTTCTTCGTAAGATTCAGGTTCATCAATTATTTGTCTCCATGCACCACTTTTAGTTTGAAATTTTAAAAGGGAATTAATGTGTAATTGGTGTTTTTCAATTATTTTTTTTCTATTGATTGAATCTTCTGGAAGATATTTTATTGCTTCTGTGGCACCATAAGTTGCAAATCCATTTCCTCTACCCCAAGTATAAGGTGCTATTTTTGAATGAATATAAATTCCATCATCCCTTTGCAAAGGAGAGTTTAATATATGATTTGAAATAAAGTCTTCATATTTTTCATTTTTTGTATACTTGTAAGCTCTACCTAATAACGCAGAAACAAAAAATTGATCCTCTACTTGAATGTTTGGATCTAAAATAGGATTTTCTTTGTCTAAAAATTTATCAGCTTGATCTATTATTGGTATATTTAGTTGTTCATCACCATTTATTTCAAACAAATCATCAAGCCATAAAATTCCAGCTCTATTATCATTTCTCCAATCTGAGTCTTCATCTCTAATTCTTGAATTAATGAGCTGGTTATAAAATTCTGTTGCAAAATCTTTACCAGCAGTAAAAAAACCTAATTTTTCTAGCCTTAATCTCGCTGATAAACCAACACCTTGAGTATATACAACAGTATCAGTTAAGCTTCCATAATATTGGCCTAAAGTTATGGCTTTATCTAATAAAACAACTTT